>Ga0265294_10000423_pt1 | contig 56270 bp, 59 predicted proteins | sample MunlanPumphouse3_FD_192504 | JGI IMG/M metagenome (GOLD analysis project Ga0265294, IMG submission 192504) | Groundwater microbial communities from a municipal landfill in Southern Ontario, Canada - Pumphouse #3 | ecosystem: Environmental > Aquatic > Deep subsurface > Groundwater | place... | reverse complement strand
AAGAACGGCCTACAGGCCTTCATCTCCTCTTCGGTAGGATCCCTGTTATTTGGAGGTCTGCATTTAACAGTATTCGTGATCATAACTTTAGAACGATCAAATCCCTCTTCATGCATGATCTTATCCAATAACTTTCCAGAACGTCCTATGAACGGTTTTCCTTCCAGGTCCTCTGTCTCACCAGGAGCTTCTCCCACAAAAACAATACCTGATAAAAGATCGCCACTTGGAAGCACAAGCTGTGTACGTCCCTCGCATAGACTGCATAACATACAATTTGGCTCAGGCCTCATGTCCTCTGTCCTTCAAGACCTCGGAACCTTTCACGAGTGCCCAGAGTTCCACTCCTATCGACTTCAAATTCTCTCTGCCGCCACCTTCTCTGTCGATAACAGACAACACACCGATGATGTCTGCTCCTGATTCTCTTAATGTTTCAATAGCTTTTACACTGGATCCTGCCGTTGTTATTACATCCTCAATAACAAGTACCTTGTCTCCAATGTTTAGATCTCCTTCGATCAATTTACTTGTTCCATGATCCTTCTTCTCTTTCCTTACCATGACATATGGAATGCCAACTGCCATCGATAATGCCGCAGCCAACGGAACTGAGCCAAGAACAACACCTGCAATCCTATTCGGACGCAGATTCTCATCCTGCATCTTCTCTGCCATGACCTGTGAGATCAGATAAAGGACCTGAGGATTGGTACTTGCTTTTTTGATATCGATGTAATAATTACTTTTGGCACCTGATGCCAATGTAAAATCTCCGAACTGCAATGCACCGCAGTCCTCCAATGCCTTTGAAAGTTCACTCATAATATCACCAAGGTTCTTTTTTGAGACCTTTCTTGTATGCAACAATATTTGCAACACGATGGAGCCCGAACATTATCAACAACAGAAAGATCAAAGCCAATATGTTCCAGCCCTCGAAATATGTAGAATATACCCAGTTGAAATTGAATATAGCCGTTACCAGCAGTGCGCCGAATACAAAATCATACTGATCTAGAATGGGCGCTTTCTCTCCTCTCTTGAGTCCGAGCCTTCTCTTTATGAATGCTCCCATGAGATCTCCTAAAACGGCTCCGAATGCCAAACATACTATTACGGATATGTTACCCCAGAAAGGACCGAATCCCCAAAAATTCTTATTATCGAAGAAAAACGAAATATCTATCATTATCATACCGATAATTATACCTGTAAGGGCTCCACCAAAGAATCCTTTCCAGGTCTTTCCGTTTCCGAATATCCTTTTTCCTTTCCACTTTCTTCCGCTGTCTATCGTTCTGCCTCCACCAAACAGCACGGCTGCCGAATTAGGTACCATTGCAGGCAAGAACAGCCAAAGACCGTTTATCATTATGATCGCGGCAGTTACGACGTCCATATTATTCTCCAATTCAACATATACAATTGATTGTTTAAGCTTTCGTAAGTTTTCAATAGCTTCTTGGAACTGCTGACTGTGTTAATACATCATATTATATTATTATGTGAAGATATCCTCACCACCTTCGTAACATTGACTCTTTATTTGACGATTTTATATGTATCCATGCTTTGCGTTCAATAACTGAAATATTGAGCCATCAAGATTGATCATGTTCGATTTCTTAATTTCTTAATCGCATGTTTTGATTCTTAAATAACAAATTTTTATAAGACTATGATAAGAAAATATTCAAGATTCTAGAACAGCATTTATTTTATCCTCTATCACTTATGCTAACATATGCTCGTGTTGGATAGTTCCGCATTATTCTCAATGGAACAACTCCCAGAAGAGGAATCAGTCTGTCCTCCTGGTGTGATAGACGAACTTAATAAATACAAAGACCCAAGGCTCATCCTTTGGGGAGACCTGCTGAGGGTATCCGATTGCACCAAAACATCCGTAGATAAGGTCTCACAGATCGCAAAAAAAAGCGGAGACCTCGGAAGACTGTCTCCGGTCGACATTACAGTTCTTGCTCTGGGTCTTGATACCGGCGGCACCATTCTTACTGATGATTATTCAATTCAAAATGTGGCAAAACTAATGGGTCTCTCATGTAGAGCGGTAGGTCAGATAGGCATAAAAAGAGTCGAAAAATGGAACTACAAATGCATAGGATGCGGAAAATGGTTCAAAGAAAAAGCAGATGAATGTCCGATCTGCGGCTCTGCCATGAAATCATGCAGAAAAAGATAATTACGGAAACAGATGCTTACATCTGATCAGTTTGCCCATACGTCTCATTCCCAGAATGCTCATGCATATCTCAGTCCTTTTATCAGAACCGAATGCAAATGTATCAGCTAATCTCTTGTTGTTGGCAGCTATCTTCAAAGGTTTGTAAAGAACCTCTTTCCACAACGTCTCATAATCAATCAATGAACGCCCTTCTTTAATATTATCGCCAGCCACCTGACCACAGAAACGACCCGCTATCAATGCCAATGGAATACCTCCGCCGTTCACAGATATAACATGTCCAGCAGCATCTCCAACGACCATTCCGTTACCCGCAACTGTCTTTGGAATTGCACCTTCGCTGGGAACATATTTACCTTCCAATTTGTCCGAAATCACATCGAATTCGTGCATCTTCACAAACTTATCGAAATAGTGGCTTAATGTTCCATTGGAGAACTTCGGAGAGAATCCAACTCCTATATTGGCCTGTCCGATCTTAGGAATGACCCAACTGTATGCACCTGGTGCGATTCCACCAAAGAACATCTGAACATACGGCTCAAAATCTCCCTTTGCCTGCGCCGTTACAGCTGGATATGGCATATGATTCCTCATTAAACCCAAACTCTGAGCAACACGTGAACCAGGACCGTCAGCACCTATGATGACCTTGTATTCGATATCACCACATGTTGTGACCGCTTTTCCATCCTTTATCTCTTTAAACTGACAACTCTTTATCAGATCTGCTCCTTCTTTCTGAGCTTCATCCGCCAAATATTGATCGAATTTATCCCTATTTATCGTATAACCTGTAAAATCAAGAAGCGTGCATTTATCCTTCGGATCTATGAGCTTTATGCCTTTGATATCTCTAAGGTGAAGTTCTTTCGGAATATCGAATAAAGATTCGGCATCTTCCAGATTTGGAAACATACCTTTTATCTCTTCATTCGATGGAATCATCTCTCCACATCTAACTGGAACGCCCACCTCTAGACGACGCTCTATGAATGTAACCTGAGCGCCCTTCATCGCGGCATAACGCGCTGTCACACTTCCTGCTGGACCGGAACCTACCACCAATATGTCTGTTTTGATCTTGTCAACCAATGATATCACCTATCGCGACTTACAAAATAATAGGCCATATTGATCAGAGCGGTCTTGTATATCGAATCTGAAATTACATCCAAAGACCGAACAGCATCATTAACAATATTCTCTGCCTTCTCGATGCATTTCGAAACAGCATCGGTCATCTTTATGAGTCTCAAGGCTTCAATAACTTCTGATGGTGTTGGTTTCTCCTTCTCGAATATCTCTCTGATTTCCTTTCCGTGTGTCAGATCCTGCATTGCAAGAATTATAGGAAGTGTGGGTTTTCCTTCAAGGATGTCGTTTCCAACACTCTTTCCAGTTGCACTTTCATTACCGATGACATCTAGTGTATCATCGACTATCTGAAAAGCCATTCCGGCTCTCTGAGCAAAATGACCCAGTGCATCTACAACTTCCGTATCCGAACCTGCTAAAAATGAACCTGATTTCGCAGCACATTCGATGAATTTAGCAGTCTTACCATCGATGATCTTCATATAATCTGATTCTGAAACACAACCCTTGTGCTCGAAATCCTTCTGATTAAACTCCCCGGCACCCATTGATGCAGATGCATCGACGACAAAATCTACGATATCCGGCGATGCTGAACCTATAAGACGGAATCCCAATGCGAAAATGTAATCCCCCGTAACAATTGATTTTCCCAATGAATATTCTCTATAAAGGGTCTTTCTTCCCCTTCTGAGCTCTCCTTCATCGTTAATATCATCATGAATGAGAGTGGCATTATGAATAAGTTCCAAAGCAGAACCTACATCTATAGCCTTCTTAGGTTTTGAACCGCCACACGCATAATACGATAAAATACACATCGACGGCCTGATCCTCTTACCATGAACCGAAATAACGTAATTACACATCTCGGTGAGTTCAGAATTTTCAGACCTCATGGTATCGCACATTAACGCCTCGACATCATCGAGTTCTCTGGAGATGCAGGAATACCATGGCTCATCCATAGCAATGGGATGTTTAGATTCTACTTAATATTTATTCTCATTTTTTTCAGACATGAATATAATCCAGACACGATAAATTGTTACACATCTGATTTACATTAAATTAAAATAAATTTTGAATAGAATTGCCTTAAAATTAATACATTTCAAATCACCATACATCACGATAGAAACTATCAACAGAGCTGAACTATGAATTTAAATAAAATTATTGAGAGAGTGAGTGCGACTATCTCTATAGAACTGAATCATTATTCAACACTACATCAAATAGATATGAAATTAACAAATATCGACTAGATCGCAATCATAAATACACACCAGAATCCAACTCGAATAAACAACTTGCTTCTATATATGAGATATATTTTACCACCAATTTAATTTAAAACATAAAAATCATCAATCCTAAGATTTCATTGATAATGTCTGGATGAACTTCATGATAGTTATATGAACATATATCCAGCATCAATTTCGAATCTGTATTTTCAGACTGGAACAAACAATAGATAAAGATGTATTAAAAAAGAAAAGGGCCGAAGGCCCTGTTTTTATTGGGGTTTAAGCAAACAATGCTGCAGCTGCGTTTGAACAGAAGTCCAAGATGAGCTGCGGGTAGATACCGAGTATGATAACGAAAACCACACATATTGCGATTGCAACTGCAAATGCATTCGGAATCTTGATCTTATCTGTCGTTTCGCCCTTCTCAATATACATAGCCTTTACGACCCTTGCATAATAATACAGAGAGATTGCAGAGTTGAGAATGGCTATGAATGCTAACCAGATCCACTGCGTCATTACTCCACCGTCGCCGTATATCGCCGATGAGAACAGAATGAATTTTGAAGTAAATCCTGCAAGAGGCGGTATACCTGCGAGTGAGAATAAGAACAGAAGCATTGCGAATGCAACGAACGGAGCCCTCTTTGCGAGGCCTCTATAATCCGAGATCTTCTCTCCGATACCAACAGATATGAGTGCACCTACGATAAGGAATGCTCCACCCTTCATGAACACATGTGTGAACATATGGAACAGACCACCAGTAAGTGCATACTCACTCATGACTGCCATAACAATGAGTATGTAACCTGCCTGTGCGATACTCGAATATGCCAACATCCTCTTGATGTTAGGCTGAGCAATAGCGACGACATTACCGACCGTCATTGTGATAGCTGCAATGATCGCGAATACATATTGCATCTCTACAGTCGCAAATGAAGCTACTGCCGATCCTGCCACAAAGAGCACCAAGAAGATCTTGAAGAATACAACAAGTCCCATCTTCTTCGATCCTGTTGCCAGGAAAAGAGATACAGGAGTTGCCGCCCCTTCATAAACATCAGGTGCCCACATATGGAACGGAACAGCTGCGATCTTGAAACCGTAACCTGCGATGATCGTAATCATTGCGATGCCGAATGCCCATGAGAATCCATCGGTTGACAGAACAGTTGCAATATCAGCGATGTTAGTCGTACCAGTAACACCATACAGCATAGAGATACCATAAATGGTAAGTGCCGTGGATATCCCACCGATGATGACGTATTTCACTGCTGCTTCTGCTGCCCTCGGGTCATTCCTCTTCATTGCAACAAGTGCATATGAAGAGATACTTACGAGTTCTACACCGAGGAAGATCGTCAGAAGATCACCGGCTGTTGCAACGAACATCATACCGGTCGTTGCTGCTAAAAGCAACGAACTGTATGCGCCGTAGTACAACCTCGTGGTCTCTGTGCTTGCCGCAGATACCAAAGCTACCAAGAACACAACTGTCTGGAATAGCAAAATCATGAGACCCGAAAAGGCATCATAAGTAAACAATTCCGCATATGTTCCGGTATATTCGCCCACAAGGAGAACGAAGTTGATTATTATCGAAATGATAATGACCGCCAACATTGCACCTGTGACCAAATTCCTTCTCTTTGAAGAAAGATATATGGCAGGCATTATGAGTGCTCCGAGGATCATGATGATCATCGGCGCTATCGGAGTGAAATCTCCGAAAATATTACTGATTATAGTTGGATCAATATTCATTTCAGATCACCACTCCAAGAGTTACAAGGCTTGATGTATAATCGCTTATGTAACCTAACGCTAGGTCCGGCCATAAACCGAACAATGCAATGAGTCCACATACGATAACGAGTGCAAACGCCTCTGACTTGTTAATATCCCTCAAGTGCGCCGTTTCAATCTTATCAGTGAGCTTTCCAAACAATGATCTCTGCATCGCCCACAGATAATAACCTGCGGTCAGCATAAGTGACATCAAACAGAATATGATCAACCAGATCATATTGATTGAGAATGAATACTCGTAGAACGCGAATATAATACCAAACTCTCCCCAGAATCCTACTAGACCTGGTAATCCGAGTGATGCCATGAAACCGAACATCATGAATGCTGCATATATCGGGACCTTTCCTGCAAGACCTCCCAAAAGGGGGATCTCTCTTGTCTCAAACAGATCGTGTGCAAGTCCACAAGTCATGAACAATACTGCTGTAATAAGTCCGTGTGCAAACATTAAGAAAATTGCAAATTCAACACCGACCTCTGAAAGACACGCAATTCCGAGCAATACCATACCCATATGGCTAATGGATGAGAATGCAACCATTTTCTTGAGATCCTTCTGGGCAATACAAGCATACGCACCATATAGAATCGCAACAATCGCAATGACGACCATTGCAGGCTGCCACCAAACAGCTCCATCTGGGAGCACTTCAAGACAAACTCTTATGATACCATATGACCCCATCTTAAGCATAACAGCTGCCAATAATACTGAACCTGCTGTAGGCGCTTCTGTATGAGCATCTGGTAACCAAGTATGGAACGGTACGATAGGCATTTTGACTGCGAATCCGAAGAAAAGCAGACCGAATACGAATATCTGGAATGTCGACGAGAATGCCGATGCACCGATTGCAACAGCTGCAAAGGAGAAATCGACAACTCCACCTGCTGCTGCCTGAATGGCGATGGCAAAGATACCAATCAACATTACCAAGCTTGCTACATGAGTGTAGATGAAGAACTTGATGGCTGCATAGTGTCTCCTCGGGCCCCCGAACCATGAAATCATGAAGTACATAGGGATCAAAGTTACTTCCCACATTATGTAGAACAGGAAATAATCTGCTGACATGTACACACCCATCAGACCAACTTCCATTGCTAAGAGCAATGCAAAGAAGTAATTGGGCTTATCTTCTTGGTGAGACGAGAAGATCGTGACCAAAAACACTAAAAGTGCTGTAAGGAAGACCATCAGTATACTGAGCCCATCGATTTGAAGAATATATGACATCTTAAGACCTGCAGACTCAATCCACGCATAATTTTCACTATAGACTGAAAGGTTCTTGGCCAGAAGCAGGAAGAATGTCAGGATCAGTGTGATACCAGACATTGTTGCTGCGGTATATTTTGCGTATTTTGCTCTTTCGTTTCCCATGAATAGTGTTATAATCGCACCGATTAACGGTAATACGACCAATAGTGTAAGGAGATATGGGATCTCCGGTAAATCAAACATTTTACAGGCCTCCCATGTACCAGAATATGCCGAGAATGACACAGAAGAATACCACAACTCCACCGAAGACAACTGTTGTGTACGAACGTACATTTCCTGTCTGAGCTTTACTGAGGATCTCTCCACCGCCAATCACTGCATTCGAAATTCCATTAACAGTTCCATCGATAATGTTTTTATCAACGAAGTCAACACCGCGTGCGACACCATATCCTAATTTCCAGGCAATCTGATCGTAGAGCTGCGGGAACCACCATCTCATAGTGAGTGCATGGTAGAGACGAGACTCTCCGTTCTTGTTGAACTTACCTGGATTCATGGTCTTCTTGCTGTACATAAGATATGCAATACCCATTGCCATCAATACAAGCACGATTGTCATCCACGTGTATACGTTTCCGAATATCTCTGTGATATACTCGAATCCTTTTCCTTCGCCACTTCCAACCTGAAGGTTACCTGCAGCATTCTCTCCAATCGAAATCAGATTATCAAATCCGAATAATATCACGAAACCGAGTCCCGCTGCAAAGATTGACAGGATACAGAGAGGTACAACCATCGATTTGGGTGACTCCCCGTGAGTGTGATGAGCATTAACGCCCTCCACTCCCTGGAAAGTCATGAACCACATACGGAACATATAGAATGCCGTCATGAATGCTGTCACTATAGCAAGGAACCACAATATGAGGAACAGAGTCTGTTCTCCAAAATCCGATGCATGCATAACACTCTCTATAATAAGATCCTTTGACCAGAATCCTGCGAAGAACGGGAATCCTGAAATCGACAAAGAACCGATAAGCATTGTTATCGATGTTATCTTCATCTTCTTTCCGAGTCCTCCCATTTTACGCATATCCTCTGTACCGCATGAATGAATGACCGAACCTGAACCGAGGAAAAGCAATGCTTTGAAAAAAGCATGATTGACCATGTGAAGTAATCCTGCTGTATATCCTGCTGATCCAGCCACTATAAGAGCTTCGTTACCCTGCTCAAGTCCGAGAGCAATCATATATCCTCCTGCACCCAGAGCCAAGAACATATATCCTAACTGTGAAAGTGTAGAATAAGCCAAGACTTTTTTGATATTCATATTGTTGAGAGCCATCGTTGCTGCGAAGAATGCTGTGACTCCTCCTATGATCGCAACCCAGAGCAATATCCATGAACACTGTGTGAACAGAGGGAAACACCTGGCTGTGAGATAGACACCGGCTTTGACCATTGTCGCTGCATGGATCAAAGCAGATACTGTTGTAGGGCCTGCCATCGCATCAGGCAACCAATCCAATAGAGGGAACTGTGCAGATTTTCCAATCACACCGCCGAATATCAGAAGGCTTCCGAGAATGATCATGTTCGGATCAACAGCGGCTAATGCCTCTTCTGTGAACATGTCTGCGTAATCCAATGTCTTGAATGCAAACAACAGAACGAACAATCCTGCCATCAGACAAACATCTCCCAGTCTTGTGACCAAGAATGCTTTCTTTGCTGCTGAAGCTGCATTTTCTGAAGCTGCATCTCCATCTGGGTGATTGAATGACCAGAATCCTATAAGCAGGTAGGAACAAAGTCCCATAATCTCCCAGAATATGAACATCTCTAAGAAATTACTAGATACAGCCAATCCTAACATTCCTGTGAGGAATAAGGAAACTTCTCCGAAATATCTTCTCTTCCTGACACCCTCGTCGTGCATGTATCCAAGCGAATAAACGAAGATCAGCATTGCGATAAACGATGCAAACAGCATTGTAAGACACGCTAAGCTATCGATATAGTATCCGAAATGAAGAGTAAATCCACCAGGTAAGGTGAACCATGTGATCTGTTGCGTTACATATCCAACGTCTGAATATGCAGCGGAAGTCCAGAACTCGCAAGAAACGAGAACTGCAAGCACAGTAGCGATAGCAGCGCCTGTTATCGCGATATATCCGCCACCCTGTGGCGTTTTGTTACCAAGGAAACCGACAATCAAGAAACAAAGAAGCGGTATCACTGGAATTAACCAAGTATATTCTATGAACAAACTTACCACCTCATTGAAGCCAAACCATCGACCTCAGTTGCCTTCTTTAGTTTGTATGCATTGAGTAAGATGGCAATACCTACTGCAACCTCTGCAGCAGCTACCGTAATCGTCATTATAACGAATACTTGACCCATTGCATCACCGGTGAATGCCGAAAAAGCCACAAAATTAATGTTTGCAGCGTTGAGCATGAGCTCTACACACATCAGAACAATAATTGTGTTATTCTTAGTCATTACGCCGTATGCTCCTATGGCGAATAATATCGCAGCAAAAGCGAGGAAGAACTCAATTGGTATCATCGTGTTCACTCTCCTCTCTTGCTATACATACTCCGCCGATTATTGCACCGAACATAAGCAGACCCACTATCAAAAGAAGGGGACCGTATTGTTCGAACAGAACATAATTGAGGGAACTCTCATCGAGATGACCCTCATCATCTACAACCTCTGTGAAGGGGATCTCCTGTGGGGTATCATATGTTGTATAATTGTCCCAGTTCGTCGCGAATATCGCTGAAACGCAAACTACCAGTAGCAAAGTCGCTACAACTGCACCGATTATGACTTTCTTGCTGGTCATAAGGAATCATCTCCACTTTTCTGAATGTACCTTCTCGTAAGCATAATGCTAAACGCGAACAATATCGTGATAGCACCGACGTATACGAGCATTTGGATAACACCTATGAATTCAGCCTCGAGGAAGAAGTAAGTGACTGCAACGCAGACAAATACCAACGCGAGGTAGAACGCACTGTGAATGACCTCTTTGACGCTTACAACATAAATAGCGGCAGCGATTGCAATGCCAGCTAATATAACGAATGCCAGAAGATCTGCGTTATCCCAGAGGTACTGCACTACGGAACAGAATCCATTCCAAATATCATTTAAGAATTGCATTATAGCACCTCATCCATGTGGAGAGCTGATTTAGGACAGTCATCCACGCAGTTATGACAACAAACACATATGTCTTTGTTAATTTCAGGCCAAAGAATCGGCCTGCCTTTTGCATTGACTCCGTGCTCAATCATTTTGATGGCCTTTACAGGACATACTTTTTCACACTTTTTGCAACTGATACACTTAGACGAGTCAAGAATCGGCCTATCTGTCATGAACGCATTCACGCGCCTTTCAGAGTTTCCATTCTTGATATCGGACATGAGGGTCTCTTCGAGGTGAACCTCCATGTTCTTATTGATCTTGTCACAGGCAAGCCTGCGTGGACCGTAAATTAGATCCTCTCTTGTGTATTCGGCCAATTCCTTTTCAGGAGTGACGGTCATAGCATCAACAGGACAGTACTCTGCGCAATAACCACAGAATGCACATCTTCCAAGGTTGATCTGCGGTCTTTTAACTGTGTTTCCTGCATCATCGAGAACTTCGACGAGTTCAATGCACGATGTGGGACACATCCTAACGCAGATACCGCATGATATACACTTTTCAAACCTGAGTCCAGGACGTCCACGATAATTGTCCGGCATCCACAGATCCTCATAAGGATACAATATAGCTACATCCCTATGAATGACCGCCTTAACGAACAGTTTAGAAACGACCACAAATGGCTTCATGATCCAAAGTGTTCTTCTGGGTATGTTCTCATCGTAAGGATATTTCTTTAAGAATTCCATAACCATCAGTAAACACCTCCGATCTTAAGCATAAGGACAATTGCCAAATTGACAACAGACAACGGCATGAATACCTTCCATCCGATGTTCAGAATCTGATCTGGCCTTACCCTTGCGATTGCTCCTCTTAATATTATCATCATGAAGAAAACAAACCATGTCTTTATGAGGAATGTTAACTCGGGAAGGTATGTGTTGATCTGCAACGGATCCCATGGGAGAAGCCATCCGCCGAGGTACATGATAGTTATCATTGCACATGCGACGTAACCTCTGAAATAGTCACCCAACATGATGAGACCCCATTTCATTCCTGCATACTCCGTCTGCCAACCTTCAACCAATTCTGCTTCTGCTTCTGCAATGTCGAAAGGAGTACGTTCTGACTCTGCTGTAGCACAGAAGAAGAAGGTGATGAAACCGACGATCTGGGGGATGAAATACCAAGTAGAATTGAACTGAGCGTTTACTATGTCACCGATGTTGAAACTACCTGCCATAAGAGCTGTTGTAGCTATCATGATGAGTATTGGGACCTCATACGAGATCATCAACTCTGCCGCTCTCATTCCACCGATAAGTGAATATTTATTATTCTGTCCCCAACCTGAAACCAATATGAAGAATGGTGCCAGTGCGAACAATGCCATGATAATTAGAAGTCCGGTGCTGTAATCAACAACGAACCATCTCTGCGACAGAGGAATCATACATGCGATAAGAACAGATGTCCCGATAACGAGGGACAATGTCCACATGTAGGTCATCTTGTCGACTTTCTTCGGCATTGTGTTCTCTTTCATGAAGGTCTTAAGACCATCAGCGACACACTGAAGGAATCCCTTCATACCGATCATGGTTCCTCTTCTGTCCATCAATCTACCTAGAACTTTACGTTCTTCCCATAAGGAAATCAGAGTAGCTATGAAAACGACAAGGAATATGACGATCATGAAAATGATCAATGCGAACATATTCACTACTTCATCACAAATCAACCATGTAGAAACAGGGTTTCCTGGTAAAAGAAGATTGATCAACCATGCTATTGTTCCACCTAATAATTCCCATAATTTGTATGAGATATCATAAGGAAGATTGTACACATCGAACGGATAGTACATGTTCGACATTACGTCTGGGAAATGAATCCAATCAAGAATACTGCTGTAAACCATAGTATCACCTGTCAGTCTCTCCAAGACACATATCGATCATTGCCATTACTACGGGCACATCTGCAATTCTACATCCCTGTACCAATGGTTTAGCTGCTGATACATTTGTAAAGATCGGACTACGCACTTTGAGTCTATACGGCTTATCCGTTCCGTCTGAAATCAAATACATCAAAGACTCTCCGCGAGGATCTTCCAACCTTACTGTGGATCTACCTGCAGGTACATTCGATGGGACTTTGAGTCTATACGGAGCGTTCTTTCCGAGTGCTTTGACCTTCTGAACTGCCTGTCTTATGATTTTACAGGACTGTAACATCTCTTCTATCCTTACCTGATATCTTGAATAAGAATCGCCCTGTGTCATGACTGGAACATCGAAATCGATCTTGTCATAATTATCATACGGATCATCACGACGAATATCGAAATCGACACCGGCACCTCTCATCGCGGGGCCAGTAATACCGAGATTAACAGTCTGCTCACGAGTGAGGTAACCTACGCCTTTCATTCTTGATACGAATACAGATGAATCGTCGATCAACGTAACAATATCATCCATTAGAACCTTCTCGAAACGCTCCACACATCTCATTACATCTCTGTCAAAAAGTTCAGTCGTATCGTTCCTTACACCACCGATACGTGGATAATTTGTGGTCATCCTTGCACCGCAAAGACGAACATTTAGATCCATAAAGAATTCTCTTTCCCTCATACACCAAAGGAACACTGTGAAGTTTCCTAGATCTGTACCGACTGCTGCCAACCACATGAGATGTGACTGAATACGGCAAATCTCATCGGCAACTATTCTGATGTATTTTGCTTTCTCAGGAACATCGATGTCTAACGCTTTCTCAACTGTCATACAGAACAAATGTGTGTATGTCATCGATGCTGCGTAACAAAGACGGTCCGCCATCGGGATGATCTTCGGATACGACCTTGCCTCGGCCTCTTTCTCCCATCCCCTATGCAGATATCCTACAATAGGCTCAGCATCCTTAACTATCTCTCCATCTACCTGGATCTTCAATGTCCAGAGTCCGTGAGAGAAAGGATGCTGAGGACCCATGATGATCCACATTTTATCTGTGTCCATCACTGCAGACTCTGCTTTAATGTCCAAAACATCTTTAGCCATCATTCCTGCCCCCTTAATTTATATGATTTTCTAAACGGATAGAATTCATATGTATCGGGTGTGAGTAATCTCTCGAGTTTTGGATGACCATCAAAAATAATTCCAAAAAGCTCGTACGTCTCCCTCTCGTGCCAATTTCCTCCAACCCATATGTCAGAAATCGACTGTACGTGAAGATCATGGTTGTCAAGATTAGTTGTGAGCTCGATCATGGTACCTGTGTGATAATTACTGATATGATAGACAACTTGCATGTAATCTACCATGTCAACTCCTATGACCGTTGATATGTGCTCAAATGTGAGCTTCTCATGGATGTATTCACAAACTTCGTGAACGATTTCCTTAGGAAGCGTTGCATACACTCTCCTGGTCTCTGTCTTGGTCACATTGACCTTGCCTGCGAATCTTTCAGTGAGAAGAGTTTTGATCTCATCGACTGAGGGTGCCTGATATGTTGCATCGGTATCCATCTTCAGTCCTCCATGAAAACACCTCTTCTGAAGTAATCATCAATCTTCTTCTGCAAAAGCATGAATCCGTCGATCATGGCCTCGGGTCTTGCAGGGCATCCAGGTATGTAAATATCAACAGGCACGATCTGATCAAGTCCCTGTACGGTGTTATATGAATCATACCAGGGTCCTCCTGAGATTGCACATTCACCCATAGCTACAACCCATTTGGGATTGGGGATTTGCTCATACAAACGCCTTATGTCTGGTCTGACCTTCTTGGAGATCCAACCATTAACGAGAAGGATATCTGTTTGCCTAGGTGATGATCTGTAAATCATACCAAAACGCTCTGCATCATAACGAGGTGCAGATGCTGCGGCCATTTCCAAAGCGCAACACGCAAGTCCCCAGTGCAGAGGGTGCATAGAATTTTTCATTGCCCAAGACCAAATAGGTCCGGTCAGCTTGTCGACAGTCTTTTTCGTACCTGCGCTCAAAAGATCGTTGATCATGGCCGAAGACCATGTCATGAACTCGTCTGCGCTCATTGCGACAGCATGGGGGTATAGGCTCATATCCATACGGTTTCCTCCTTTTTCAGAGCGTATGTTACACCCAAAATCGACATTCCGAAGAACAAAAGCATCCAAACAGTTGCCATGGTGGAAAGACCGCCGTACGCAACTGCCCAAATCATTAAAAATGTCGCGACCAGATCAAAAACCACAAATATTATTGCAAAAGCGTAATATTGGAATCTGAACTGAACGTGTGCTTCTCCGATAGGATCTGAACCGCATTCGTATGTGGTCTCCATCCATTCAGTCGGTTTATAGGGTCTAATAAACCTTGATGCCCACCATGCCAAAGGTGCAAAACCGAGGGCGATTATGCCCACGACGACCAGTGGTATGTAGCTCACAATTAGTGACATTAAGAATTGCGCATGGCTTGTTAATATATAACTTTTCAGAGGCGCGTTCCTGTTGTATATATAAGGAAGGGAGGTAACTTATTTACGCTCAACGGCATGCATCCCCTACAGGAATAATATGGCAGCAAAAATAGGATTCATCGGTGCAGGAAGAATGGCAGAGGCTATGATCAGCGGTCTCATCACGAAGAATATTTACACAAAAGACGAAATCGTAGCGTGTGCTAAAACGGAAGAAACAAGAAACCGTGTAAGCGAAAAATTCGGCATCAAGATGTATGAGAATGCTTCAGAGATCGCAAAACTCACAGATGTGCTCGTTCTTGCAATCAAACCAAAAAACATTCCGAGCCTTTTCCAAGAAGAAAAACTCGAATTAGGGTCAAATCACCTCTTGATAAGCATTGCTGCTGGTGTCAAAATAGCTGCCTTCGAATCATATGTGCCAGATACTAAAATTATAAGAGTTATGCCCAACCATTGTTGTATGGTTTTAGAAGGTGCAGCTGGATATGTCAGAGGAACAAAAGCCACGGATTCCGACATGCAGATTGTAAAAACCATTCTTTCTGCAATGGGACTTGCTGTTGAAGTAAAAGAACATGATTTAGATGCAGTCACAGGTGTAAGCGGAAGTTCGCCTGCATTCATGTACATGATGATAGACGCCATCGCAGATGCAGGAGTCCTCTGCGGACTGTCGAGAACCGTTGCAATACGTCTTGCGGCACAATCAATGCTTGGCGCAGGCAAAATGGCATTGGAAAGCGGAATGACCCCCTCGCAACTGGTAGATAGCGTGTGCTCACCAGGTGGGACTACCATCGAAGGTGTCAAAGTCCTCGAAGAACAGGGCTTCAAATCCGCTGTTGTAGATGCTGTAAAAGCTTCTGTTAAAAGATCAATTGAAATGGGAAAGAAGTAAATCTTTCCTGCCTTATATTCATATTATATTTACAATTTTTATATAAGGTTCAATTCGGTTTTCTCATCATAGATTTCAAAAGACCCGTAGCGATACGCGGAGAATTCCTCCAGATCGAACCTGCTTCCCAACCGAGATCATTCTTGTTACAAACCGTAGAATCCATCAAACGCTCTCCTTCCTCTTTGATCTCCCAAAGTCTTGCTTCTCTTTCTCTGAGATCGGAGATAATCATAATATCATCAATCTTATGCATAAGAGAGCGTGCGACCTCTGTTCTTTCACAACGGTTGTCACAATCTTCTTTGGATATGCGTCCACATTCTAACTCTGCTTTTGACAGTTCCAACGCAGCATCATAAGAGGTCTCTGCAATAACATCCCTTGTCATCCATTTGGTCTCATATGACAAGACGAGCTTCCATGAAGGATTGTCCAAAAGCTTTCTGTGATCCTCCAATGTCCTCGCAAAAAATCTGTATCCCCATTTCTCAGGTTCCTCGAAAACCCTGCTTCCGGGATCGACGAACGGAGCGAAAGGTGCGTTGTAAATGTAAAGACCATCCTTTTCATTGATCGTGTCCCACAGATGCTTTGATGCTTTTGCACTATCCAATGCAGATTCTCTGGTCTGATGCGGAAGACCGGTCATGTAGAACAGATCAAACCTGCTACAGCCATTATCAAAAGCAGCAGTGACAGATTTTTCAATAGCATCGTTTGTATATCCTTTTCCGAGTGCGAACCTTACTTCCTCATCATGTGAATCAGGAGAGAACTCGATCGTATAGCCACCTTCGAATGCCCCGTCCAATTTCTTGAAATATTCAGCATTGGCACCGTTGAATAATTCGATGACAACATGATTGTCTATCTCCCTCTCTTTTACGGCTTTAAGGAACCGCTCAGCATAATCCATGCTATGCTGTCTGATATCCCCTACTATGAACACAGGAGTATCCAAATAATTCTGAATGGAATCTATGTCCTCAGCGAGTTTTTCAGGACTTCTGTACGCGGGCTTCTTTCTGCATACAACTTTACCATTGGCGTGATGTGATCCTCCGCATTCCGCACAATTGAGAGAACATCCTCTTACTGTGAAAACAGACTTCAATGGAAGCTTATCCCATCCATACCAAGGAAGGGCACCTTTGATGTCCATGTGTTTTATGACATTCTTGATCATTACCCCATAATCGAACATTATGTCATCCAGACTGTCTGCTGAATACGTGAGACCATTATCGTGGATCTTGCCCTCAGTATCCTTCCATATCAGATTAGGTACATCTGACAGATCCCCTCCCTTTTGAAGGACCTCCATCATCTTCACTGTAGGTACTTCTGTGGTATCTCCCCGCATGATCAAATCTATTTCTGGTCTTCTTATCAATTCATCATAGAAGTACGAGGAAGTGAACCCACCGAACTCGATCTTTGAATTGGGATGATATTTTCTTACAATCTTTGCAAGCTCCAGTGCTCCATGCACATGTGGCATCCAATGCAGATCGATAGCGAAAACATCAGCATCCAACGTGCGTATACGCCTCTCAACATCGAATTTCTCGCTCTGAAGCATCTGAACGGCAATATTCACGATCCTTGTCCTGAATCCAGCAGCTTCCAGATGTGAAGAGATTGTCATGAATCCTATAGGATACATCTCAAATACAGGTGATGACGGGATGACGTCGCTTACCGGACCGTAGAATATAGGTTTCTTTCTAAAATCATAAACGCTTGGCGCATGCAGAAAGATTATGTCTGAATGTGCCATTCTATCACGACCCGTAACGCCTTACACGTTGCTGATACGATCTTATCGCCCTCAGAAAATCAATATGACGGAATCCCGGCCAATAGACATCTGTGAAATACAATTCTGAATACGCCAATTGCCATAGAAGGAAATTGGACATCCTCACTTCTCCAGACGTACGTAGGATAAGATCTGGATCGGGGATATCTGATGTATAAAGATGATCCGAGAACAATTCTTCAGAGATGTCGTCAATATCTATCTCTCCATCCTTTACTTTCTGAGCTATATTCTTGACTGCAGTGATGATTTCCTGCCTTCCGCCATACGCTATAGCTACATTGAATGTCATATTGGTGTACATGCTAGTCTTCTCGTCTGCATAATCTATCGCATCGAGAACTCTCTGCGGAAGCGTTGAATGATCCCCCAGGACTCTGATCCTTACTTTAGACTCATGTACCTTCGGCGTATCTGCCATCTTGTAGAGGGATGCTTCACAGAGGTCCATCAGAAAATCGATCTCACTCTGTTCCCTGTTAAAATTTTCTGTCGAAAATGCAAACACAGTGACATAAGAAATATTGAGGCTGAGGCACCAATCAAGCATCTCTTCAACCTTCAGTTCGCCCATCATATGTCCTTTGTTGGCTTCTTCACCAAGGATCTGTTCCGCATATCTACGATTCCCATCCATTATTATTGCCAAATGTTTTGGAATTGGGCCTTCGTGAACCTCTTTTTCCAATTGTTTCTCATATGTGGAATAAACTACTTTAGGAACTGCCATGAAATCACTCAAAATCTTCAGGTACTCCCGCAGCTTTGGGACCTAGATCAAAACATCCGATGGCTGCAACCGCGCCTATGACCCCTTTCATTCCTGTAATGCTGATTATCTGTACGCCACATTCTTCAGCTACCTTGATAGCATCATCCTGAATGAACAGAACACTCTTAGCATTCCATCCGAATTCCTGAAGTTTTTTAGGTATGGTTAAACCTTTGAAAACTGTCATAACCGTATCATCAGAATACGATTCTGATTTGATAAAATCCCTACAATATTCGATGAGCGCCGGGATCTCCTCTTCTTTAACTGCAAACGAGACCGCCGTAGAACAACAATTGGTGGTCTTGTTTGGAGCTTTCGGGTTAAGTTGTATTATCTTGTGGTCAATGAAACTACCAATGGGGCAGGTCGTACCGAGTTTCAAAGCTGTGACCCATGAAGCTCCTTTCTCCTTGGTGTCGGTATCATCTATTCCGATGATCACCCTGACCCTCTTAGGAGTGATTATATCTACATGTGCTGTATGAGCTCCACCTATCTGGAAATCATCCGGGTATATCGTTTCAATAACATCTGGACACTGTGCGATACATGCACCGATACCTACAGTAGCGCCTGCAATACCATACCATGTCATACGAACACGATCCCCTTCTACTTTCAAAGCAGAAAGCCCCTGGCCTCCAACATCTTTTGAAACAGGACCAAAATTCAATTTCTTCTCTCCGATCTCAACATTCATGATCAAAGTGTGACCTTCCATGCGAATATCCTTGATGACTCCGCCGGTACGCCTCCTATTGACAACATCCCACTCTCCAGGACCGCGGGCGACACATTTCTCGACTATTTGAGCGACTCCGTTCTCTTCATCCACCATTGTGATGAATCCTTTACAGAACAGAGACCCATATTTTGCCTTGACTTCATCGGGTCTGAGGATGTGGACCATTTTTATTCCTCTTGATCCATATATTCATCCTCGTCCTCGTCCTCCTCTTCTGCTTTGGATAGGAATTCCGGAGGGACATTATCACAGAGGAATACTGTTTTTGCAGCCCTTCCGATCTTATATCCCGCTTCCGCACATCCAAAAGTATCAACTGCAAGGATAACAGGATCTTCAACACGGACTGAACCTGCCCTTACTGCATCACGGTATGACCGTGAAAGATGGACCATTGCCCTATCTGAAGGCAAAAGTCCTACCTCTAAAATTATGTCGCACTCCTCCGATGTTGCCGGATAATAGAGTGTGTATGGAATGTTATCGGTCGGAAGATTAAGATTCAATTTGATTGTATGCCCGTATGTCGCCCTGACACAAGCCCCAGAAATCTGATACCTTCCTTTCGGATCTGTCTCTACCAGAGCCTCTACATGATGAATTCTCAGCCACTTCATGCGCGGATTATGATCCTTGATAACGGCAATAATGTCTCTGATGTCAACAAATCCCTGTTCATCCATTTCAAGGTCGAACTTACCATGTCTGAGGATTCCAGCCATTGTCCTTCCCATCTTCTCGACCTCATAGTCGCTCATGATGAATTTCCCTTCTTCACCGCAAATGGGACAGTGTTCATCGCGGAAATATCCGTGATCTTCACATTCTCTGATCATTTTATCACCTAAGTAATACAGCCCTCTCAGCTGCTGTAACTGCATTCGCCATTAGCATACATATGGTCATGGGGCCTACGCCTCCCGGTACAGGAGAGATTGCTGATGCGATCTCCTTCACATTATCGAAATCGACATCACCTACCAGCTTAGATCCGTTCTTTGCTGTAGGATCCTCGATTCTGTTTGTTCCTACATCTATGACTACCGCTCCTTCTTTGACCATGTCCTTTGTAACAAAAAGGGGCTTTCCTATTGCAACTATGAGAATATCCGCCTGACGTGTTATCATTGGAATATCTTTGGTTCTTGAATGAACCACTGTGATAGTGGAATCGGCACCTTTACCTTTCTGCATCATCATAGCAGCCATCGGTTTCCCGACGATGTTGCTCCTTCCCAATATTACGACATGTTTTCCAGATGTCTCAACATCTGACCTGATAAGCATCTGTTGTACTCCTGCAGGTGTTGCAGGCAGAAAACTGGGATTTCCAATCAACATCTTTCCAACATTCGCTGGATGAAAACAATCTGCATCCTTATTCGGGTCGATGGCGTTTATGACAGTATCCTCGTCTATATGCTTGGGTAAAGGCAATTGTACAAGAAATCCATGAATAGACTTATCGTTATTGAGGTCACTGACTACCTTGAGAAGCTCTTCCTGAGTCGTCTTTTCCGGCAATATTATAGTGACAGAATGCATGCCTAACTCTTCGCACTTCTTTCCTTTCATCCTGACATACACCTGCGAAGCTGGATCTTCTCCGACAAGCACAACTGCCAATCCTGGAGTCACACCCTTGGATTTCAGAGCAACAATCCTTTCCCTGAGCTCAGAATAAATTCCATCAGAGACCTCTTTGCCGAGTATAAGCCTAGCACTCAAGATATTACACCGTTTTGTCCAAGGCCATTCTATTATATTATGTTAGCGCGCGAGGGCGCGTTATTCATACGGACGTACAGCATCTGGTATTGTCTTAGCGACAAAACCAAGGTCCAATATGCCTTCTAGGACCTTTCTTGTATTATCGATATTTGCCATCATCTCCTCCGAAGTCATCTTTCCATTCTTACGTGATTCTGACATGTGCCAGGTATGAGTTGCAAGGACAAATATTCCTTTATTCAACTGTGACGCCAATGATATGTAATCTTCAGGTACCCTCCTACCTTCGTGCATCGGCCAAAGATATGCTGCGATCTTCTTTCCTTCAGCATCGTGTCCCTCTGGAACGGATACTTCGTAAACACCATTCTTCATCTTCGAAGGCGTGAGTGTTCCAGTCATCTTAGTATAGAATGATGAATCATATTTTATTCCGATTTCCGGAAGAATATCGATGACATCCTGTCCGATTTTCATGTAAGGCGCCCTGAAACATTGCGGCCTTATTCCAGTTATATCATTAACAACGTCTGATGAATGAAGAAGTATTGCTTTCTTCTCAAATCTTTCATACTCTATACCATTAGAACCAGTGAGATCCTCATGCTCATACCCATGCATGCCTATTTCGTGACCTGAAAGAAAACTGGTTGCATCTATGGATTCCAAGGTCTTTCCTTCTGCAAAGAAAGTACCCTTTATGTGAAGATCGTCCAGCAATTCCGAGATTACCGGCAATCCCTCGGACGTAGAATCGAATCTAGGCGCTGTCCCAGACCCTCTATCCATAGACCCGGCTGGCGTATGCCCAGGCAAACAGATGTTGACATCTCTATCAAGATCTATTGTAAAACATAATGTCTTCATCGAATGTCATCTAACCTTTGATGCCGTGATCTTCTTGATCAACATTCCTTCTATCACGATGGGCTGATATTTGATTGCAAGATCCTTGGCACGTAAGACCTTTGGCTCGCTCTCCCCGTAGATCTGGAATAATATGTCTCCTTTCTCTACTCTCTGTCCTTTCTTACGAAGCAACATAAGTCCTGCTCCTTTGTCGTTAGGCGACCCGGCTGCCTTTGCAATTGAAACTAGATCCTTATTGTTTATCGAATGCACATAACCGGATTTTACAGAAGATACCTCCAACATATATTTTCCAGGAACCAAATCATCTGACTTGATGTCGTAGTTACCACCCTGCGCAGCAACTATCTCTCTAAATTTCTTCAAGGCCTTTCCAGAATTGAGAATCTCGAGTGCCCTCTCAGGTCCGTTGTTGATCCCTCCCATCTCTAAAATCATACCCGCTAGATCGCATGCTTTCTCGATCACACTTTCAGGATGCTTGTTACCTTCTAAAATGCGAATGCATTCCCTTGCTTCAAGAATGGGTCCGATTGCACTTCCAACAGGCTGATCTGCATATGTGATTGCACACTCGATACGTATTCCAAGCCTCTCTCCCAAGTCCATGAAGTCTCTGGCATAAAGGCGTGCATCCTCAAGAGTCTTGACCTTCGTTCCTTCTCCAGTCGGAATATCAATAACTAGATGTGTGGCACCAACCGCCACTTTCTTACTTAGGATCGATGCCAACATCTGAGCACGCGGATTGATGCCCAATGGATGTTCGATCTTGATTACCATATCATCTACAGGTGCGAGGTTCATAGAACCTCCCCATGCAAATACTCCACCCGTTTCCTCTGCGATCTTCTTCAATGTTCTGGCATCCAATTCAACATTACAGAATGTCTCAACAAAATCCGAAGTTCCGCACGCACTGCTAATAGCGCGTGACGATGTCTTTGGGAGCATCATTCCCGCCGATGCGACGATAGAGACGACTATAGGTGTAATCTTATTTCCAGGAACTCCTCCCATACTGTGGAAATCATATACCGGAGTACGATCGAATTCGATCCTGTCTCCGGTATCCACCATGGCCTGAGTGAATGCTGCAATCTCATCTATATTCATTCCATTGATGTACAAAGCAGTGAGCCAAGCAGATATTTCCATTCTTGATAATTTACCATTGAGAATATCTTTTACGACCTCACTGATCTCCTCTTTGGTTAGTTCCTCTTTATCCATCTTCTTACGAATGGTCCTTATACATTCAGGACTCGCAGCGAATACGACATCTACTTCATCTCCGTCTTTCGCTTCAATCTTGTTCATCACAGAATCAGAAAGATACATCAATCCACGCTTTTTGATCATATATCGGGTGGTATCCAACATCGCAGTGGATGATTTCTTTGCATCGATGCGGACGCGGTCGTTTTCCTTTAATCCGAGAAGTATCGCATCTTCTGCACACATGATAGCTAAAGGATCCGCTGTTCCCACATCCATTATTTTTGCTATGAATTTCATTTAAATCCCCACGTATCTAAAGCTACTTTGAGCTCATGATGAGTCTTCGCATACTCTTCTAGAGATACTCCGGAACATGCTGCATCTACTGCCTGGCACATTCCCATCGCACCTTTCCTTACACCTTCTGGATGTCCTGCGACACCGCCACCAGCCTGTATCTGAATATTAGTTCCGGCCTCTTCGATCAATCTTGACACTATGCCCGGATACATTCCACCAGAACATACCGGCATTACTGTTTTATACGGCATCTTGGAATCGAGACATGTGTTGAGATTGTCATAGTCCCCTCCATTACCAGTCATCTTTCCAACACCCAGAGTTCCGATATGCAGTGCGTCTCCTCCGCACATACGTACCAGTTTTGTGATCACAAGCATTGATATTCCATTGAGAGGATCCTTTGTGAATGCTCCGTGCATCGTCCTGTGAACATGAATCGGTACTTTGATGGCAGAATCTTCAGCAAGTGCTTGAACGGCCCCGTAACCACATGTGATTACGTCTACCATTATCTGTTTCGCACCCCATGCTTGGACATTTTCTGCCAATTCAACTATTTTTTCACCATTTGTGCTTATGTTCACAGCATGAAGCATCCTATGGCCTTCTTCATTCAGCTTATCAAGTGCCTCAGCGACAGCTTTCGTACGGTCCTCGATGGGGCAGAATTTCTGGTCCACGAGAGTCTCATCATCCTTGCTGTTGGTTAGGCCCCCGCTTCCTGCCTCGTAAACATAATTTGCCGTCTCTTTCGGTGAAAGCCCGATCTTAGGTTTCACGATGGTTCCTACCAGAGGCTTCTCCGGACGATCCAGGATCTTTCTAAGCCCTTCAGCTCCGAATTTTGGACCCCTATACTGTTTCAAAATACCTTTCGGAAAATCTACATCCTCGAGTCTTACACCTTTTAGTGCGTCTAAACCGAAAAGATTTCCTGCAATTACACTCAATATCTGAGGAATGGCTCCCACTTCAATACTAAAATCGTCCTCAGGATATGCAATAGTAACCATATCTCCTTGGATATCCATAACTCTGGCACCATACCTCTCAAAAACAGTGTCATTCAGTGTAGATATCCCTGTCCATGTTCCTGTAGATTGCTCTGCGGCTATAGCCTGTGATGCTTTTTCTATCGAAAGGTCCGTTGTTACACGGTACTTACAGATAACATATGAATCTGAATCAATAGACTCTCCTAAATGCAAATACGAATACGACTTCATTTTATCACCTTGAATCAAATATACTGTCCCCTAACTGTCTAACCATAATATCATAGACCGAACCTGGAGAAATTATCCCCAATTCTGTTATTATCGCATCTATGTACTTTGCTGGAGTGGAATCAAATACAGGATTGAAGATTTTTACGGAGCTGTTGACCTCTCCAGTCTTTACGACCTCATCGTATCCTCTTTCCTCTATAGTAACCATATCTCCGAACATGGTCAACGGAGAGAACTTATACGTCTCACTGCAAACATTGAATTTAACGCGTGCCTCATCAGCAGCAAGTGCCAATTGAGAGGTCCCTATCTTATTGATGACGGATCCGTTGGAAGATATTGTATCTGCTCCAACGAACACCTTATCAACATTATTCATTACCGAACGAACAGCACTGTCGATTATAAGTGTAGTATCTATGCCTGTATCGGCAAGTTCGTTAACTGTGATGATACCTTGTCTCCACGGACGCGATTCCGTAGCATAAACTTTGATATCCTTTCCCTGTCTGTGCGCTTCCTTTATGACACCCAATGCAACACTGCTATTGCAGTGCGTCATTATAATATCGCCACTTTGGATGCCTCTCGCTCCTATCTTAGCAATAGCTTCTGTGGCTTTAGATGACATTTCCACAAAATTTTTTGCGCCATCGGATATCAATTGTCTTGCTTCCTCGACTGAATCCGCTTTGGAAATATTCTTGGTGCATGCGTGCAATCCGTTCCAAAGAGATACCGCCGTTGGCCTTGAATCCAAAAGGACCTTCTTTGATCTTTCAAGATCTTGTAAAAATTTGTCGAATCCTGTGCCCACATAACCGTCTGCGAATTCCTTTAAAGCAACTACTCCTGCGCAGGCTATTCTACCAGCTCCGCGAATACGCATTTCCTTGATTGCCAAAGCTGTATCAGCGATATTGTCAGACACAGTATTCGGTATTGCGTAGTAGAATTAAATACGTACCTAATTATTTCTATTCATAAATACGTCATTAAGTGGTAAAATCTATGAAATAGACATACATATAATATTTTAGTAGCTTGAAAAAAGAACCTCTGTATCTGCATTTGGTCAATAAAATAAAAAGAATATCAAAATAAAAATTCTGGTGAACATATTGATCCGGAACTCTAAAATCAAATATTTTAACATCTCAATTCGAATGTGCCTCTACGATTTCCACCAACCCAATTCTTGATTATACCTAAATATTATAATCAATACATACATATTCTGAACATACTACATACATCCAAGATTCATTATCTATTTATCACGAAAAACTATTGGGGTATTCATGGCACCGGGAAAAAAACGTCTAAGAATGAAAGGCGTAAAACAAACTCCAAAAAGATTGGAGGAAGAAATTCTAGAACGCTCTAGAAGACTCGCTGAAGATCCGGGACTTCTAAGACCGATGTGCGCAGGAAATTGCAGAAAATGCGATTTTGATAAAACATTCAAAGTAATCGATTCCGTATCAGGATACAAAGAAGATGCCGATAAACTCATAAAAATGGCATCCAGGGGTTCAGACGATCTCGTGAAAGCATATGCAGGAACAATATCACTTAATGCTGCCGGAAAGATCCCTATGCTCGCAACTGCAACACTCGCAGGAGAAAAAGTTCCATTCGCTGTGAGAGGGGCTGTCGGAAACGACAAATTGATCGGCTGTCAATATTATAATGACCCTAAACTCAGGCTTTTGTATTACAACGGTTTCATCAAAAAGAACAAACTTCACTTATACTCGTTCGAAGAAGGCCTTGTGTGCTCAGATGACCCCCATATGCCTGAAGACTATCTTTACGAATCATTCTGGGAAACCCCATATGAATTCAAAGATGACGGACTGACGTGCGGTCACGACGGCGCACTTGCATTAAACATACGGATCAAATCTATAGACGAGACCATACACATATGCGAAGATTGTGCGAAAGATGTCTCCACGATCCAATTCCTCATTGCCAAGATCTGTGCTGCAGACCCTCTTGATGATTTCGAAGTTACCGTATCTCACAAATATCATTCTGCCAACGAAAGCGGAACAGAGAAAATCGAAGGTGACGAACTAAAAAGATACCTCCGCGGGGAGATCAATGATAGTTCTCTACTACAATCCCTCAAAAGGATAAAACTTGGAGACCTCAAACATGCAGAGTCTGCAACCTATATCGTCGGTTCACAGAACTACGGGTCTGACCTGGATATGTTCATAAAATCAATAACTGGCTCTGAGATAGAAAAAAATACCCTACTTAAATTCCTAAGTGCAGTTCCCAGGTCTGTTGTCATAAGAAACGGAAAAGCAAGCGAAGCATTCACTGCATTGTGGGACAATGATTGGAAAGAGATCATTGCAGCCTGCACATCAAAAGAGATAGCTGATTCATTCACAGAACGCCCCAGAACCTTACCCATACGTGTACTAGAAGAAGCATATCAAAAACATATTTCAGCAGATATCGTTGCAAGCCTACCTGAATTCAAAAAACCAAAACCAATAACAAAACTTTCTGACCGTCTTGCCAAAGCAGCAAAGGTGAATGGGTATGAACTTGTAATCAAAGTTTTAGAAACGGAAACCATGAAAAGTTCTAAGGAACGCTGCGTATCAGCAGCATTCATTCTTGCATGTAATCCTGATGCAAAAATCCAACTACATCTGTCAAGAGAAGATCGCGATTTCGCTGATTTTCTTATGCCTTTTGCAAAAGCTGTCATAGATGCCACCGGCGAGCAATATAAAAATGCAATGAACACCTTGCTTACCGCATGTAGTTCTGGCGAATCTGTTTAAAATATACGAATATCAGCAACATAATGAGAAACAGAGGGGGCAAACGATTTGACCTCTCTGATATTCTCTATTTTATAACTGTCTTTACCGCAGGCATTGTCGAATATCTCTCTTATGCGATCTTTATATTCATGAACATAGAATGTGTCATGATAATGAATAATTCCACCGTGTTTGATCATCTCTAATGCTTTCGAAACGAAATCTGAGGTTGTTTGAACATAGCCCATCAAGATGCGATCTGCAAATCTTTTACCAAGAATGTCACGATTATCTCCGAGTATAGGAAGGACCACATCCTCTACCTCATTGATCTTTATATTCTTCAGAAGAAACTCATAAGAATCAGAATTTTTCTCACATGCGAATATTCTTCTAACTCCTGTGAATTTCGCTATAGGTAACGTAAAATAACCTATGCCTGCAAACATATCCACAACAGTCTCGCCTGAACAATCTAATTGTCTCATGCGATAACGTTCATCAGTATTACCTGATGCGAACATAACCTTTCTGACATCAAACTCATATTTTATTCCATTCTCAAGTCTTATAGATTCTGTTTTATCCCCGTGCAAAATCTCTATACTTGGTCTTCTGAATTCTCCAGAGACTCCGTGAATATCTGCACATACCGTTTCTACTTCCAAAATATCTGAATAAACTTTACCTATACGTTCCTTGTATGTAATGCATACAGGATCCATCTTGATAATTGCAATATCTCCGACATACTCCCACTTCATGGGAAGCTTAAATTTTATATTATCCGGAAGATCTGATAATTTCTCGATAATACGTTCCTGCGGACTTCTCCTCTCGATATCATATGCAAGACCATCAATAAGCTCAATGCCCAATCTTTCGATCTCTTGCTCCTTTCCATTGATTATTGGAACAAAACGATATCCTTCACCCTTGCTTATCCTGGCTGAACGTTCCACAACATCCATTGCCATAAGCTTGAGTATCAGCTCAGAAGCATCCGAACTTGGGATCTTCGCAAGCCTTACAACTTTCAAATTTATCAACTTCTAAAAAATAAAAAATGAATTGCTGATCGCGAATCGACGCGATCAGTTCTTCTTTACGTTTGCATAATCTGAAATGAAATTCTTTATCCCCTCATCTGTTTTAGGGTGAGAGACCATCATCTTGAGTACATTATACGGAATTGTAGCAATGTCGCATCCCATGGATGCCGCCTCGAGAACATGCATAGGCCCTCTGATCGATGCTGCGATAACCTCAGTTTTGAAATCATAATTAGCGAACATGTTGAGAATCTCTGCAAGTGTATCAGATCCATACGAACCAGTATCATCTACACGTCCAATGAAGGGGGAAACATATCTTGCTCCTGCTTTTGCAGCAAGAAGTGCCTGCTGAGCAGAGAAAATCAATGTTATATTGACATCTATACCTTCGGAAGAAAGTACTTTGGTAGCTTTCAATGCTTCGATGCACATAGGCAATTTAACATTAATGTTAGGATGAATTGCAGAAAGTTTACGTCCTTCTGCGACCATTGCCTCTGCGTCCAAAGACATTGCCTCTGCCGATATAGGGCCATCGACAATCTTTGCAATCTCTTTGACACGCGTGGGTGTATCCGTGCCTTCTTTTGCAATAAGACTCGGATTTGTTGTAACTCCATCGAGAATTCCCCAGCTGTTGATCTCTTTGATCATATCTAGGTTTGCGGTGTCTATGAATATCTTCATTGTTTCATCTCTGTTTTTTTATCAATTGACCTATGAACAGCATTCACGATGTCTGCCGCTGTAAGTCCGTATTTCTCAAATAATGCATTAGGTGAACCTGATTCACCGAATACGTCGTAAGTTCCAACCCTAGTAAGAGGTGAGGGCAATTCTTGCGAAAGGAATTCCGCTACGGCAGATCCGAGTCCACCGATTATGCTATGTTCTTCCGCGGTGACACAACATCCTGTCTTCGAGACCGAATCATATATAGTTCCGATATCCAAAGGCTTGATGGTAGACATATTGATCACTTCCGCCTCGATGCCTTCCTTAACTAACTCCTCTGATGCATCCAAACAGTTGGCTACCATCTGACCTACACCTATGATCGTCACGTCACATCCTTCCCTCATAACCGTTGCCTTACCTATTTCGAACTTAACATCCTCAGGCATTATGGTTGGAAATTCCGAACGCCCTAATCTCATATAAACCGGACCGTTGTAATTCGCAATGGCCATTGTTGCCGCGTAGGTCTCATATGCATCTGCCGGCGCAATCACTGTCATATTAGGCAATGCACGCATGATAGCCAGATCTTCCAATGCCTGATGAGAGGCTCCATCCTCACCAACACTTATGCCACAATGTGTCGCTACGATCTTCACATTCAGCTTAGGATACGCTACTGACAATCTAATCTGCTCCCAGCATCTTCCGCTAGCGAATACTGCAAATGTAGAAGCAAATGCGGTCTTTCCAGATGCCGCAAGACCTGATGCAACGCCGATCATATTCTGTTCAGCGATTCCAACTTCCACAAATCTCTCTGGTGCAACCTTTTTGAATTCTGATGTTTTTGTAGACCCTGCGAGATCTGCATCCAAAACGATTACATTTGAATCCTTTGCTGCGAGAGTTGCAAGCGCTTTTCCATAATAATCACGCTGAGCCAATTTCTTTTTCTCGCTCATTGAATGACCTCTTTCAGTTCTTTAATAGCCATTTCATATTCTACTGGTTTGCATGTCTTTCCATGGAAATCTGCATTGTTCTCCATAAAGGAGACACCTTTCCCTTTAACTGTATTCATTATGATGACTGTCGGGTGCTTCTTAGAACCTTTAGCCTTTTCACATGCCTCGATGATCTGCCGAACGTTATGACCGTCGATGATTATGACATTCCATCCGAACGCCTTCCATTTTTCCGGAAGAGGATCCAGTGACATGGCATTCTCTGTGTTACCTGTTGTCTGCAGGCGGTTACGATCTACAAATGCGATAAGATTGCTAAGATTATAATGATGGGCAAACATTGCAGCTTCCCAATTCTGACCTTCTTGAAGCTCCCCGTCTCCAAGCAGACAATATACATGATAATCTTTTTTGTCTATTTTGCCTGTGAGAGCGATACCACAAGCCATACTAAGTCCCTGACCAAGTGAACCTGTGGACATTTCAACACCAGGAACCTTTCCACGTACTGGATGGCCCTGTAATCTAGAACCTAATTTTCTTAATGTGATTAGTTCTTCTGTAGGGAAATATCCCGATTCCGCCAATGCCGCATAAAGAACTGGGGCAACATGACCTTTTGAAAGGACGAATCTATCCCTATCCTCCCACAATGGATTCGAAGGATCGTGATTCAAAACACGGAAATAAAGTACCGCCATCATATCTGCTGCAGATAATGAACCTCCGGGATGTCCAGAACCTGCTTCTGTGGTCATCCTGATAACATCTAACCTGAGGATATTTGCCTTATTTTCTATATCGCTAATACTGCATTCCATCGGACTCACCAATAAACGTCCTTAATCGCTTTCAATCCTTGGTGCCAAGAAATAACTGACGGTGGATTCACCATTAGCTAACTTGAATACAAGCTTTACTGGATAATCATCGTCCAACTCAATATTAACGATCGTACCTGAGGGAATCGCCTTGATTAGGTTGGAGAAATACTCCAGAGGATATAGACTGCAAACCTTAGAATCAGCTTTCAAACTCTCAAGAGCTGCTTTTTCTACTCTTAAGCTTGCGAAATCGGTGTCTCCTTCACATGAGAGCTCGAATCCTTCCGAATCGGCTTTCAATGCTATATGGTCTGAAATGGATTCCGCTGCACGGATTCCCTTCTGCAACTGATCAACGAGTATTCCGATGTTTGCTGAAAGTGTAAGCTGAGGAACCTTTGGATCATTCATACAGGAAGTATCGATAAGATTCATGCGCCTCGTGATATTTCCAATCTTGAATACAAGCCTGCCCTGGCCTTCATCTTGTTCCATAATGATGGTCTCTCCAGGTCCGGCAAGTTTGATAACTGATTTCACTTTATCGAGATCTACTCCAATCTCAGTCTCGGTTGCGGAATATGACTCGAATGCCTTTGCGCCGATGTTCAGCTCTATCATTGCGACATGTGCAGGATCTACCGCTTTGAGGCTCATTCCGTCTGAATTAACAGTAAATTTTACCTCATCAATGAGGGTTGAGATTATGCTAACCAGTCCTTTGAGCGTTTCTGACTTTATTTCTGCTTTGAACATAAATTCACCTCGTACTCTAAAGAGACTTAGTACTCTCTCCAGGAGTGATTACATTTACAGCAACGATATATCCTGGTTTCAGGCTCATCTGCTGCGCGAGTTTGTCTAAGGACAAAATACGCTTCTGTGTGTCCACATTCCGGACACGGTATACGTGTCTTAGGCAAAGTGGCAATATTCTCTGTGATCACAGTCGTCTCCCTGTTCTTGGAATCTGTCACAAACACCTGTGCTTTAGTACCGATTTCCTTAGTGGCACCGCATGAATTGCATATGTACATACCATCTTTCGGAAACATCATTGAGCCGCATGAGGAACAAAACAAATTTTTCAGCCTCTCTATTACCCAATTGGCTGTCCGTATTAATAATTTCTTACACGCGCGCTTATTACTTATGTTCGCGGCTTTCTTCTTTTCCGCGGTTATCCGACCTTCCCAAAATATCTGCGAAAGGACTATGTTCTTCTTCGGTGCCTGTAAACGTGTTACCGGAGACCGTTGAAGTAACAGTCTGGACGGTCGTCGTCACTGGTTTATTATCACGCCTGGATGTAAATATGCTACCATTCTTCGGAATAGATTGCTTGGTTTCGGGATTATCATTAACGGACATATTCTGATTTACTATACAATCGTTAAAACACTCGAATCCGAGCTCCTTGTTCTTGATATATAATTCCACAGATCTTGCTGCAGGACGGATACTTCCTTCCGTTGCGCCGGTTGCCAAAAGATTAGCTGTTTCCATCCTGATCTGCCTTGCTAGTATGCCACCTACTCCTGCAAACACAACTACCATTCCCAGTGATGAAAAATTAAGTCTATATGTACCCTCGATGTAGAATGTCTGCAGATATGATCCGATCAATCCATATATGCCTGACATACCTGCTGCACACTCACTAGCGGATGTACCTGAAGTGAGAAATACATATGACAACAACCACACAATAGCCAGCAATAATAAACCAGCCACTGCTGCACATATCATAGACTTGATCATAGATCCTGATTTTCTTCCACACACATAACCTGCTACAGCGGGACCGAAAATAGGTATCCACCATAACATCGCAGATAGGACTAAACAAAACACTGTAGCAAGTTTGAGGTCGTAAACACCAAACCTTATTGCGGTTATTTTGGATTCCAAAATATCAAGATTTCCGCCACTAACCATTTGCATCCCTGATTGCATAAGAGAGATATTTGTTTATAAGGTTGTGCGAAAGAGATTGTTTAAAAAGTTTGAATGAAGTGACTTATTTTCTAGTAATATTCTTCTTCTTCGAAACACGCTCAGCCTTAAGATTCTCTTTCACCGCTTTACTGATTACTTCTCCCTGAATCTTACCATCCGTGATTTCTGTCTCGAGGAAACGCAATACTGTCCATCCTTCAGATCTAAGAACATCATAAACAGGTGAATCTGTTTTATCTGCGACGACATATACTGCAACTTTCCCTTTAACAAAAGCTACAGGTATCTTGTGCTCTCCATAATCCCTTCTGCATCTGAGCCCTTTATTCCATGTAGCTCTTCTTACAAGTGCATCTGGCGCATCCTCGAAAAAGCCCTCGTCGTATTCTTCTCCTACACCCTCTATTTTACCAACTTCTTCGGCAGACCCTACAGCTATAACATCAGAATCTGAAATTGGTTCTTCCTTAACAATAGATAAAGGTTCTTCCCTTGCGAGTATTGGATCTTCTTTCACTGTTGATACAAATTCCTCTTTTACAAGCTCTTCCTTCAATGAAACGACAACGACAGACTCTTCTTTTGCTTTAACGACTTCTTCTTTCTTACGAGAATCCCTAGCTGCCGCGGCGTCTCTGGAACTCATAACCTTGATCTTGGGCGTGTCTTTTTTAGGCTCTACAACCACTGCATCAGCAACCAATACTGATGTTGATTTCTTAGCTTTTACCGCTGCTCTTTTAGGTTGCTCTTTATTCTCTTCAAACTTCTTCTTGGTGGTCTCTGCCTGCTTTGTCTGAACACATGCCTTCACTGGATATGGCTTTGGCTTTGGTTCGTTCTTCTTGGTAGCTGTTACCTTCGACTTCTTCTTATCGGGTATTTCAACCTCTGTTTCCAAGTAAAAAAGAAGTCCCTCTACCAAAAGCCAGATAGGCAGAACAATTGCAAATCCGAATCCCATAACCGTGTTTGTTAATGCGGTTATCGCAATAATGATAGCAAAAAGTACAGTAACGAATGTCAGAATTTCTTGATTTGTGACCCAGTAATACCCTGCATTTGCAAATACAGCGATTATGACTAATGCCATGAACGTATAGTACACTAAATCGTTTTGGAATCCTACAATTCCTAGCACCAGTAGCAATAAGCCGGCAAGTATCATACACATTCCATAGATCTTTCCAATGAAGACGTTTGATTTCAAATTACGAACCAAAACACATGTTCCGAATATCATACCCAGCAGGCCCGCTATTACACATCCTACTTTGTAAACTGATACAACACCGAGCTCTTTCATATTGTTAAGGCCAATATCGAACCCTGTGGTAGTCAATACCGCGATAAACATGGTCAAAATGTAAACTATAGCCGCTAAGATACCGAACATACCCACTATTTTACTGTTGTTCTCTATAGCTATTCTCATATCACAGATACCCCCATACTTATTTTAGTATGTTTCCATAAAAACTGGTAATATCTGCCTAAATTATGTCCTAATTTCAAATTTTTTAAACGACCCATACACATAAATTAAACTAATATCGAATATTTTCGCATCTCTATAAATATACGTCAATCAAATATCAAAAATCGCATCAAGATAAAAAAAAATTTCATAATAAACGTATTAAGGAATGCAAATTTAATCTTACCAAGAAAGTAAATATATAACAAGTATGTAACGTACTCTATAACCTTATAATGCGGGGCTTAAAGCCTTACATCATCACAGTCAAAGAAGGTCACGGCCGTGACCTCTTTTCACAAAATCCTTCAATTGATTTGAAGGTAAATACGAAAAAGGAGAATTGATTAATGTTAATGAAATTTAATTTCCTAGGCGGAGCTGATATGGTAGGCCGTATGGGAATGACTATAGAGGGCGACAACAAAAGATTGCTGGTCGAATATGGGATGAGCCCTACAAAACCTCCAGAATATCCCATCATGGCGCCACGCGTGGACCATGTTTTTTTGACACACTGTCATCTTGATCACTGCGGAATGATTCCCGCCATCTGCGGAAGAGATAACTGTGAATTGTTCACAACACCACTGTCTGCAGAAATATCAGAGATCATGATGTACGATAGTCTCAAGATCGCTAAAGCAGAGGGATATCCAGAACCATACACCACAGGAGATATTGAAAGAACAATGAAATGTGTAGCACCTCTTACCTTCGAAGATACCATCGAACTCGGAAAGATAGATGTAACGCTCCATGATGCAGGACACGTCCCAGGGGCAGCTATGTTCGAATTCAAATGCGATTACAACACCATCTACACAGGAGACATCCACACAGCAGATCAAGGGTTAGTATACGGTGCAAAACCAATCAAATGCAAGAACCTTTTCATCGAGGGAACGTACGGAGGACGCAACCACCCCGACAAAAATGCAACCATCAACAGTTTTATTGCAAAAATCGATGAAGTCATTGATCGTGGTGGCATAGTCATCATCCCATGTTTTGCAGTAGGCAGAACACAAGAGATTATGATGCTTCTAAGGAACCTAGGCTACGATATGTGGGTCGATGGTATGGGGCGCTCAGTTACCAATTTATTCTTAGATTATCCTGAATACCTGAGAGAACCTAAAGCACTAAAACAAGCAAAAAGGGTATTCAATGAAATCAGAAATTCGGGTATGAGAAAACACGCCACGAAAGGACAAATAATCGTCACTACGGGTGGCATGCTTGATGGTGGCCCTGTACTCGGATACCTCAGAGCACTCAGAGAAAACCCAAAGAATGCTATTTTGTTGGTAGGATATCAAGCAGAGGACACCAACGGAAGGATGCTCATGGAAAAGGGATGCATCACCATGGATGGCGAAATTGTTAAAATCGAATGCGAAGTTCAGAAATACGACTTCTCAGCACATGCAGGACATGACGAACTTGTCAACTTCATTCGCAAGAGCGACCCTGAGAACGTCATCATAATGCATTCTGAAACTCGTGAACTATTCCTTCCAGATCTTCAAGATTACAACGTTATCTTGCCTGAATGTGGAAAAGAATTCGAATTGGACATCTGATTACATATGCAAGATTTGAAACGCTTCCTTGACGAAGATGTCGGAAAAGGTGATATCACTACCGAGATCTTCGTTCCGGACAATTATGGAACAGCATCGATACTCTGTGAGGAAGATTCTGTTGTTGCCGGTTTAGAAGAAGCGCAAGAAATCTTCAAACTTCTTAATGTAGAATCCAAATTACTTACAGGGGACGGATGCAGAGTCAGAAAGGGCATGATCGTCATGACCTTGTCCGGACCCCTGAAAGGAATATTAACCGGAGAAAGGACAGCTCTCAATTTTTTAATGAGAATGAGTGGAATAGCTACAGCGACGGCATCTGTTATCGAGATCGTAAGAACTCAAGATGACAATATTAAAATAGCAGGCACGAGAAAAACTACCCCTGGGTTCAGAGAATTCGAAAAGAAAGCAATCGCTTTGGGTGGTGGTTGGCCTCATAGAAGTGGACTTTATGATATGATAATGATCAAAGACAACCATATCCTTGCTTGCGGTGGCATAAAAAATGCCATGAAGAAAGCCAAGAATGCCCCGCAAGGCATCATGATTGATGTGGAAGTCTCTAACATCGACGACGGAATAATCGCAACAAAATACGGTGCGGACATCATTATGGCCGATCATATGACACCCGCAGATACTAAGATGCTCCGTGATGTTGCCAAGAAGATCAATCCTGAGATCCTTATAGAAGCTTCAGGTAACATAACAAAAGATAATATTCTTGATTTCACCAACTGCGCAGATATAGTCTCATTGGGTGCACTGACACATTCCGTAAAGGCAGTCCATTTCTCTTTAGACATAACAAATAATTAATCCTTAGATAACCATTCTAAGAATATGTCGATAAATTTTGATGACTATAAATGTCAATTCTGCGGAAAGGTCAGTACTAACTTTGTTTTCGCAGCCTTTGTATGCGACAATCCTGAATGTATTGAGAAAGCTAGGATTGAAAGAGGCGGACCCGGTGGACACATGAAAAGAAAAGCCGAAGGAAAACCAATAATTCCTGATTATCCAGATAAAAGGTAAATGAGTTTTACAGGTGGGGATATCCCACTTGCTTTTTGTATATTTAGTGCCTGAATACACGGCATCCGGTGAATACCATAGCCATATTGTGTTCGTTGGCAGCATCGATGACCTCTTGGTCCCTTATACTTCCCCCAGGCTGAATTATAGCCGTAACTCCTGCTGCGGCTGCAGTATCGACTCCATCTCTAAATGGGAAAAATGCATCTGATGCCATTACACTTCCTGCTGTCGGTTCATTAGCTTTCATAGCTGCAATCTTCGCAGAATCAACACGGCTCATCTGCCCTGCTCCGATACCTACAGCGCGCTCTCCTTTGACAAATACAACAGCATTTGATGTCACATGTTTAGCAAGTTTCCATGCAAATAAAAGCGCTGCGATCTCTTCTTCAGTGGGTGCACGCTTTGTAATAACCTTTAGATTCTTCGGATCTATCGGAACATCATCATCAGTCTGAACAAGAAGTCCACCCTGAACCTTCTTCATTTTGAACTCCCTGTACCTCTGAGCAGGCGATATGGGTGTCTTCGTTCTCAGAAGACGAATGTTCTTCTTCTTCTCAAGAAGATCGACGACTCCTGGTTCGAAGTCTGGACATATAACAGCCTCAACGAAATATTTTGCAATCTCTTCTGCAGTAGGTATATCACAGTTCCTGTTGAGACATATAACACAACCGAATGCTGAAAGGGGATCCACCGCGTATGATGTCTTAAATGCTTCAAAAATCGTGTCTGCAGATGCGAGTCCACATGGATTTGTGTGTTTCATAACAACTGCCGTGGGCTTCTCGAAATCCATTGCTATATCCAGAGATTTATCTAAATCCAAGATGTTATTGTATGATAATTGTTTTCCATGAAGCTGCTCTGCCTTTGCCACTGATGTTCCAGGTGTAAAGGGGTCTTTATAAAATGCCGCTTTCTGATTCGGATTCTCTCCATATCTCAGGTCCTCGACCTTCTCACTTGCAATGGGAAATGATTTCGGAAACCCGGTGCAGAACTTTTTGTACATCTGACCTGCAATCATTGCATCGTAGTTGGCAGTGGTGATAAACGCCTCTGCCATCAATTTCTCAAGTAAAGGCTGATCCAACTCTTTGTTTATCTTAAGCTGTTCGAGGACCGCAGGATATTGATCCGGATCTGTAAGAACTGCCACCGATCTATAATTTTTTGCTGCAGCACGGATCATGCTTGGTCCACCGATATCGATATTCTCAACGATCTCTTCGATAGTTGAACCTTCTTTCAAAACAGTCTGTTTAAATGGATATAGATTGACGACCACCATATCTATTGGCTCGATACCTTTCTCTTTTATAGATTCCATATGTGCAGGCAAATCCCTCCTTGCAAGGATGCCTGCATGAATTTTTGGATGGAGTGTCTTAACGCGTCCATCCAACATCTCAGGAAATCCTGTAATCTCTGATACTTCCTGAACCTTTACGCCGTTCTCTTTCAGAAGCTTATATGTTCCGCCGGTCGAGATCAATTCTACGCCCAACAATGATAATTCTTTAGAAAAGTCCACGATTCCAGACTTGTCCGAGACACTAATGATTGCTCTTTTGATTTGTGCCAATTTTTACCCCCCTCTTTCGAGGTTCGTATAAACAGTATACAGTCTCCTAATTAATTCGTCTTAGATAAAGATTGATGTCAAACTAACAATTACTGCCTAGAATAAGATGCTTTCATATCAAATGAATTAAGATTTTGATATTTATCAGGCCCCCTTGCGGGGGCCCTTAAATGTTTTTATTTACAACAGTGCTTTCATAACCCTTGCAGCCCTAGCATCCAAGGTCTCCACACCGGTAACCTTGCTTGCATACTCGGACAGAGCGACAATATCTTCATTCTCGATGCACTCGAGCTTGAATTTACGTGTTCCAGCCATTAGCTGTTTAAGTCCTTCTCCTATCCTGTCGTGGAAGTAGGTGTATAAACTTACCCCTCCCCAAGGAATCTCTGATCCGCACTTCTTCCTGAATTTCTCTTCGATGCTCATCGCACCTATGAAAAATTTGTTCGGGTCGTTTCCATACTGATCAACGAATGACTGTGGGAGCTGATTCTTTGCTGCAAGCTCCGCGAAGTGTTTTCCCTTCATTGCTGCAGTGATAGGTCCTCTTGCCATTCCGATAGACTTTACAAGAGGCCCCTGTCCTATGTCAGACATAGCAAATGCTTTGTACATCTGAGACTCGTTGATGAATCCGCCTGCAAAAGACAGATCGGGAACATACCTTCCCTGTGCTTTGAGTTCCTTTGCACATGCGATGACCTGGCTGAAAAGCCAGATACCTGGAGAACTGAGTTCGTTCATGTGTGTTACGGGTGACATGCCTGTTCCGCCACCTGCCGCATCAAATGTAAGGAGGTCGATCTTCGCATCAGATGCGCATTTCATAGTGAATGCGACTATCTCAGGCTTGTATGCACCGGTCTTAAGGAAAACGTTCTTTGCTCCCTTCTCTCTGAGTTGCTCGATATCTTCAACAAATCCTTTATATTCCGGGAATCCAACACGGCTGTGTCTCTCGAATGACTTGAATACTCCTGATTTGAATGCTTGTTGTACTTCGGGATCCGATGGGTCGGGCATCACAATATATCCGCGTGATTGAAGCTCTAGCGCTCTCTCGAGTGTCGTAAGTCTTACTTCTCCACCTATGGCTTTTGCTCCCTGTCCCCATTTTCTTTCGATGACTTCAACATTGAGTTTGCTAAGGCCGTAATCATCAGTACCTGCACGCTGATCCTCGACATTTGTCTGAAGGACTATGCGCCCATTGGTTCCATCCCAGAAATCCGTATATGATTTTACACGAAACATCATATCGGGCGATGACTGGACCTTACCGTTGGAATAAACTGAGTCGTGGTCCATACCACAAACATTTTCTCCAATTACCTCACATACGCCGGCCAGTGCTGCACCCGATGCGAGTTCCTTCCAATTTGTCTTTGCAACGGCTGTGGAGCCGAGTCCTGCAATATGACAAGGAAGGGCCATCTTGATAGGATTCTTTCCATGAGAGCCGATAACTGTATTTACTTTGACATTTTCAAAAAATGCAACATCTGAGCTGGGTTCGATACCCTTTGCTCCGATAAGCTCTGCCATTACCTGGAAGTGCGACCAATCAAGGAAATAATCCTTGTTGGATGCCGCTGTACATTTTCCGAAGTGTTCCGGACTTGGATATAACACCTCTCTTCCTCTGAGCGCGCCTTTTCCGACCTCACAGAGAACATTGCAGTCTTCGATACATACCGGACACATTCCGTTGATAGGAGTAGGGTCCTTCACACGGATTGACGTTCCAGTCGTTGATTTTGAATTTTCTATAGACATTCTTAATCACCATTATTGCGATAGATGATTGGATCTACACACAATGATTCATAAACCATATGATGCGATATAAATAGTTAATTATTAGATGGTTAGTCAAAAAGAAATAAATAGGTTAGTGTATAAGTCATTTGAGCAATTAAACATACAAAAATGGCATTTTTGAATGTTTAAATCTGAGTATATGTAATCCAAGAATTTTTTATCAGAGACAACAATATCTAAAATGGGCACAAAAATGAAAAAAAGAGATCTCGAAATTACATTGGAGAAAATCCCTTCATTTGTAGATCCAGACCCTGCATTGGAACAATATCAAACGCCTGCGGTGATAGCTGCCGACATACTATACTACGCATACAGCAAAGGCGATATTCAAAATATGAAAATCCTTGATCTGGGCTGCGGAACCGGCATCTTCTCAATAGGCGCTTGGTTATTGGGTGCAGGAATAACAGTAGGATATGATATCTCTGTGAGTGCCCTGAATGTCGCAAAAGAATGCGCCAAATCGTTCAATGCAGATATAGAATTCAAACAGTCGGATATCAATGATATAGATGAGGGTGCTGACACTGTATTCATGAATCCTCCATTCGGTTGCCAAACGCGCCGTGCAGATCGCGCATTCCTAGATAAAGCAATTGAATCCGCTGAATGCATCTATTCGATACATATGGCAAACACCACGGAATTCATAAAAGAATATGTGGAAGAGAAGGGTCGTGTGATAGCTTATAATAAAACGTATAAGTACGTTATCCCTCATACCTTTTCATTCCACAGTAAAGAAAAACACAGCATTGACATAATTGTCGTCAATATTAGGTGATAAAATGACAGATAAAATTGAAGTATTTCCCGGAGACGAGGTTGCGGAAGAAGAAGAATATTTGGCCTCTGACGGTACGTTTGCAGATAACGGTAAAATCTACGCATCACAAATCGGTATATTAGAATTAGATGACAACGAATGTGTTGCCAGAGTCGTATCCCCCAACCCACCTAACATCCTGAAAACCGGAGATGTCGTTTACGCTGTAGTATCAGACATCAGAAACACCATGGCAACAGCGGACGTAGTTGCCAAAGATGGGACAACGAGAGGCATCGGAAACGAGACTTATGCAACTATCCATGTTTCGAAAATATCACAAGGATACACGGACGATGTTTCAAAAGAACTCAGAAAAGGAGATTTCATTCGCGCACGCGTCATAGGAACAAAACCCTCACTCCAACTTACTACAAAAGAAGATCACTTAGGTGTCATTCGTTCATTGTGCGGACAGTGCAAAACAGAATTTGTAAAAAAAGGCCACGGTCTCTACTGCCCAGTATGCGAACGTTCAATGCCTAGAAAACTTGCCGATGATTACGGCGACGTGAAAATATGATAGAAGATAAAGATGTAGAATCTTTGAAAGCCGAGGTCAAAGCATTAAGGACCGAGGTCAAAGATCTAAAAGACTTCATAAAAGCCATGTATAGCATGATTAGCGAAGATGAGGAATATGACGCTCCCGGAGAATTTGTGGGCGGCGTAGAGGTCGGAAGGTTCAATACATGAAACTTATCGCACTTATCTCCGGTGGTATCGATTCTCCAGTATCCTCATACATAATGAGTCGCGCAGGCGCAGAAGTTATACTTCTACATATGGACAACCGTCCCTTCGCCGAAGATAAATCACTCGACCGAGTGAAAGAACTCACAGAACAACTCAGAAAAGTCACAGGCCAAGAAATGCCACTGTGGTCCGCACCCCATGGTATATCTCAGGAAGTCATCCACAAAAACTGTGATAACAACTACCAATGCGTTATGTGCAAAAGAATAATGCAAAGAACTGCCAGAGAACTAGCAAAAAAGCTTGGATGTTCAGGCATAATCATGGGAGATTCCCTCGGACAAGTGGCCTCACAAACCCTTAAAAATATAAGGTCGGAGAATATAGGACTCAATTTCCCTGTCGTAAGACCATTGATAGGCTATGATAAATTAGAGATTGAGGCTATCGCAAAACAAATCGGAACTTATGAAATATCTATACTACCGACCACAGGATGTACAATTGTCCCTTTGAAACCTATAACTGAGGCAGACCCCGATAAAGTAAAGAACTTCGATATAGCCATTGATCTTGAGGCCATAGTTAAGAACTCTGCAGATAATGCTGTACAATTATAATCTATGATAAAACACAGGACAAGAGTCGATCTCGTCTTGATCATATTTCATATCCATCGTGATCTCGTTTATGTATCTCGCTTGAACAGATGAAACATAAAGAGTATTGTTTCCGATCTTTATCTTGATGTCAGAATCTTTCGGTCTCTTAACTGTAACAGGTACTAACGCCGGGCCCATGCAAGCAGTACATATTCTATAATCACGTCCTTCCGACATGATCATCTTTTTTACATCATCATCAACAATAATCTCCATAAAATTCCCCATAATACTCAACCTTATTATTTTTGCCCATATGAAAAGAAGGTCTGTACTTCCTTACATGGGTCTTTTGTCAATTCTACCTTGATATCCTCCATTGTTGATACTCTTCTGTCAAGAATGACTGCTACCCCGCGGTCGGTCTCCGATCTTATCAATCTCCCTATTGCCTGTCTCATTTTTCTCATCGCAGGTACTTTAACCGCGTGTTCCCAACCATTACCAAAACGAAAAGCACAATACCTTTGCAATGCTGCCACCTTAGCGGTAGGCTTAGGAAACGGAATACCTACTAGAATCGCCAATTCCATATCCTTATCTGGAAAATCCAATCCCTCGCTGATTCTTCCACCTGTAACACAGAACAAAACACTCCCATATGATGCACGAAAATCAGAAACGACATCCATAAGTTCAGCCTGTAGCATTCCTCTCCTTTCGAAGAACACTTCCCTATCGATTAATTCTGGAACGCCATCGGCGATAAATCTATCCATTAGCGCATACGAAGAAAAAAATACAGCTGTATTCTTGTGAACACATCTCACCAATTTAATAACATATTCTTTGATATTCTCATACGTATCTGGAATATTCTTCATTTCCTCAAAATTAGTAGAAACATTATCCACATACAGGAGTTTCAAATTCTCTTTGGAGAACGGCGTCGGAAATGTCTCTTCTATACAATCCTCTAACCCTATTTCATGAGAATAATCTGCAAGAGGTTCCAACGTTCCAGACATGCTAATTGATGACCAACAGGCCCTAAGCGGTTCTGCAGCCTCGTACGGATCGAGACAAAATGCCTGGAATTTGGGATTCTCTCCACCGACTATAAGACTTATGTACGTCTCTTCATCACATGCACTCCATTCCATCAAGAATCTTCCAAATGCTCCGACATACGTGCGAGGAAGTTTGTGCTGAACCTTCTTCTGACTGACGATAATCTCGCCAAAATCCACAAGTCCTTTGTATATGGCAGTAAGAGAAACAGATGACATTCCCAAACGATCCATCAACTCATCCTGTAAAAATGTTGATGGGATCACACCATCATCGCCATCAAGATATTCAGACAATGCCAGATCCATGCATTCTCTTACAACTGCAACAAGATCCGTTACCGATAGCCCTTTGCAGATCTCTGGATCCTTCCAATCTTTTCCCTCTTTTTCTGCAAGCTCTAATGACTTCAAACTATATTCGCAAGTCATCACGTCTCTCAAATAATTAGGAAGATTGTGTGCCTCATCAACTATTATTATCATTTCTGAAATAGGAACACTCAACCATTGGATGAAATGATCCATAACATGAGGCATGAATACAAATGGATACGGCGCGGCAACGACATCCGCGTGAGGCAATGCATATTTCACTAATTCATATGGACACAACTCTTTCTTTTTGCAATAAGCTACAAACTCCTCAGACTGAGGATGTTCATTCTTGAGAAAATCGATATGAAGATCAATATCGGTATTTTCAATAGTATCATAAAATTTACAGGAAGAGCTGCTCCCGTTCTTTTTCTTGTATTCGGAGCAAAGCTTCGATAATTCTTCAGAAGTCCCGTATGCAAGATCTGAATCCAATGCCATCATCGGGCATGTAGAACTGCTTCTTCCCTGCAATCCTACACAGAAAACAGATACTTTCTTAGATATCTGCCTGACCTCTGAGATAATTTGTTTCTGCTGAGATTTGGTCCTGGTAAGATAAATTATCTTCTTACCGGTTCCTAATGCCGCTTCCAATGCTCCCGTCAGAGATACAACGGTCTTTCCTGTTCCGGTACCTGATTCGATCACGACTGATCGGCCGTCCGTAACAGCTTTTTTGATCAGCCTGATGATCGATTGTTGGTCTCCTTTGTATTGATACGGAAAAAGATCCATCTCAATTTACCTTGAAGATCATTCTTTATTAGTTCTATCCCAAATATCATCGGGAAGATCTGTATAGACCGTGTCCTCTTCGCCGGTATCGGCAGCAATGGTACGAGTGTGGGCCATGAGCTCCCCGATCTTCTCTCTTCTGAAAAGCCAATAATGGATCCTCCATTCCCTTCCATCATACAGAGTGGTCTCTTCCCTCTCCGTAGTAAGAATGCCTGCATCTTCCAACATATAGAATGCATCACGATCCTCAGGCTCAAGGATATTGTCGATGATCCTATCAGAATATCCAAAGAAATTCAAAACATGCTGCGCTAATGCATAAGCCTGCTCGACCTCCATCTCTTTGGTGTTGTCTATGCTATTCTTAATTGCCTGTGTAAGGTCTTCTACGGTGATTGTTGCGATCATTTCTGTACTCTCCTAATTCAATTCTCTACAAGATCCACAAACTTGGCATCCGTGCTTCCTGTCACTTTGCAGATTTTGCTCAGGATCTCTGTCGATACATTCTGATCAACTGTGATCACCATGAGAGCATGTTTACCCGATCTTGAAACTGACATCTGAGCGATATTAACTTTATTGTCCCCTAGAACTGATCCTACTGCTCCGACAACTCCTGGTGCATCAGAGTATGACACAAAGATCATGTCGCCCGACATGGGAGCATCGAATGAAAAATCATTATAGCCTACTAGTCTTGGCTGATCTCCAAATACGGTTCCGCGAATAACTGTTTCTTTGCCTTTGGATTTGATCTTGATCTCAATCATATTTGAATATTCATCAGATTTTTCTGTTGAAGACTCCTTGATGGCGATGCCTTTCGATTTTGCAACGGGCAGTGCATTTATAATGTTAGCATTGTCGACACCAACAATATTCTTCAAAACACCGACAACTGCTGAAACAGTCAGAAGTTTTGTCTGTTTCTTTGCGAGCTCACCACAATATGTAACCTCCAGCTCATCGATGGGATTGTTTCCATTAACCTGGTGAATAAATACACCCATGCGCTCTGCGAGCGGTACGTAATTAGCTGTCTCTGGATCGAGTTTTCCGCGTGGAGCGTTAATAGCGTTCGTGATAACGTTGTCCTTCAGATATTTCACTGCAGCGACTGCTACCTCTATTGCTACTCTTTCCTGTGCTTCAACCGTGCTTGCCCCCAAATGTGGAGTCGTTACAAGGTTATCTAACTCAAGGAGTTTCTTCTCGTTATCATCAAGAGGTTCATTGCACCATACATCAAATGCTGCACCAGCAATTACCTTCTCTTTCAATGCTGTGTAAAGATCTTCCTCATTGACTATTCCGCCACGTGCGACATTCGCGATCCTCACATTAGGCTTCATAGTTTTGAACTGGACCATGCTGATCATGTTCCTAGTCTCTGGAAGAAGAGGAGTATGGATCGTAATAAAATCAGCAGTTGTCAGGACCTCTTCCAAGGTTGTAAGCTTTACACCAATCTCATCAGCTACTTCTTTTGGAAGGAATGGATCATATCCAACAACAGTCATATTGAACGACTTCATCCTCTTCGCGACTTCTCCTCCAACACGTCCTACTCCGACGATACCGAGGACCTTTCCGTTCATTTCAACACCAGTGAACTTAGATCTCTTCCATTCACCTGCATGCATCGATGCATGAGCGAACGGTATGTTCCTCGCGAGTGAGAGAAGCATTGCGCAAGAATGCTCTGCGGCAGACAAAATGTTTGCCGAAGGAGTATTCATAATAAGTATTCCTTTTTCAGTAGCATACGGGATATCTACATTATCGACACCAACACCTGCACGACCAATGACGCGAAGTTTCTTCCCTGCGTCGATGACCTTCTTTGTGACCTTCGTTCCTGATCTTATAATCAAACAGTCGTAGTCACCAATAATCTTGCACAATTCATCCTCTGTAAGACCGGCCTTGACATCTACTGGAAAGCCTGATGCTTCGAGGATATCCAATCCGTCTTTATCTAGAATATCTGAAACTAATATTTTTGTGGTCATTGCATTTCCTCCAATGTTTCATCCATTACGGAAAGAAGCTCTTTAACCCTTATAGAAGTGATATCTCCCATATGGCCGATCCTGAATGTATTTTCTTTGACTTCGCCATAGCCGTTGGATATCTCGTATCCTTTGGTCTTGAGCGCTGAGTGGAATTTATCGAAATCTAATTTTCCGCGATTTAACACACCGATGGTGTTTGATTGGTAGCCTTCTTCTGGGAAGATACCGTAGAGATTTTTCTTTGCCCAGTTCCTGACAAGTTCTGCCATTTCCTGATGTCTTGCATATCTTGTTGCCATTCCTTCTTTCAAAATGCGATCTAATTGAAAGTCAAGAGCATACATGAGAGATACAGGCGGCGTTGTAAGTGCATAATTTTCATCATTCTGCTTTTTCAATTTAACAAAATCAGTATAGAAACCTTTATTCGATACCGTCTTGGATTTATCCATCATCTTCTCAGAAACTACAACCATCGCGAGTCCTGGGGGGAGTGCAAGCGCTTTCTGTGTTCCGAATATAAGTGCATCTGGCTGAAGCTCTTTCAACTTAAGATCCATTGCAAATGCGGATGTCACCGCGTCGACCATGACTAATGCATCTGGATTCTGCGATCTAACTTCTGTTGCAAGTGCAGTTGAATTACTGAATACTCCGGTAGAGGATTCGTTACTGACCCAATGGACCATCTCGACATCTTTTCCTACTTTACCGGCAATATGCTCAGGCTTCATTGCCGTTCCCCATGGAACCTGGATCTTATCCACAACCTTCCCGTTGAGTTCTCCGATCTCAATGGACCTGAGTCCGAATGAACCGTTGGTGATTCCGAGTGATTTGCTCTGAACTCCGTTCCTAATGGCTCCTTCAAGGAAGATCGATGCCGATCCTCCGACCATAAAGATATCTTGGTCTGTGTTGAGTGCCTTTTTCATTTTCTCAATGATTGCGCCATGAAGCGCTTTATACTCTTTGGACCTGTGTGTGATCATCGGCTTGGTCATAGCCTGCAAAACTTCCGGTTCTACGTTTACTGGACCCACTGTGAACAGTTTCCTACTCAATATAATCCCTCGGACGCCCACGTTTTCGATACCTAGGCGGACTTTTAGGCTATCCGTTACCCTGTATATATTTTAGTTGCACGTGCGCACAAGCGCGCACATCCACTACGACCAAATAAGCAAATAAAAAATCGATAGTGAAAATCAAAGACCGTTCATAAAGAACCTGAGTCTATCGAGACCTTCTCTGATCTGTTCCTCACTCGTCGCATATGATATTCTAAAGAATCCTTCTCCGCAGGGCCCGAATGCAGATCCCGGAGTAACAGCAACATGCGCCTTCTCCAAAAGCTGTGTCGCAAGTTCTTCAGAACTCATACTGACATTATACTTGGGAAACAGATAAAATGCTCCTTTTGGAACATTACATTCCAAACCTTTGATCTCAGAAATGAGATCAAGTGCCAGATCACGGCGTTTCTTGAACTCTCTAACCATATCATCCTTTTCTTTCTGAGGCCCGTTTATGGCCTCTACGGCCGCAGGCTGTGTGAATGAAACACAGCATGAAATTGAATGTGTTTGGAGTTTATTGATATTTTTGATATCGATTTCCGGTGCAATTGCCCATCCAAGCCTCCATCCCGTCATAGCATAGGTCTTTGACAATCCAGATATGGTTATGGTGCGTTCAAACATTCCAGGAAGAGAAGCGATTGAAAGGTGCTTTCCCTCGTAGATGATGCTCTCGTAGATCTCGTCAGACATCACCATGATATCATTCTTTATCGCAATTTCTGCGATAGCCTTGATAGTTTGTACAGGAAGTACTCCTCCCGTCGGATTCGAAGGCGTGTTTAGTATGATCATCTTGGTCTTCGGCGTAATCGCAGCCTCGAGTAACGAAGGATCGATAACGAAGTCCTCTTCGAACTTTGTAGGAATATATACTGGCTTTGCGCCTGCAAGACGAATACACGCCTCATATGAGACCCAGCTTGGATCTGATAATATAACCTCATCTCCAGGATCCAGATATGCAAGTGCAGTCATGAATATTGCCTGTTTACAGGGTGTGATGAGAACGTTCTTCTCCGTGCAAGGAATCCTATTCTGAGTCACGGACTTGTTAGCAACAGCTACTCTCAGTTCAGGGATTCCCAATGACGATGTATAGTGTGTGAATCCATCCCTCAATGACTCTATGCATGAATTCACGATGTTAGATGGCGTTACGAAATCGGGCTCTCCCATTGAGAATGAAATTATATCCACTCCATTTGCTTTGAGCTGACTGACAAGATTCGAAATAGCAACAGTGCCCGATGCCGGAATGTCCTGAAGTCTCTTAGATGCGTTAGCCATCGAAATCACCTAATTCTTTTCAGTTATATTACTTTTCGCTGAAATCAGCTTATCAGAGTCTTGAGCTGCCCGTCTTCCACAGCCTTCCTTATTCCCATTGCCATTCTTGCCGCTGTGCTAAGTCCTGGATAAATTAGATCTGCATACGGTGATCCTGATATGAACGGGTTGGTGCCTGCAACGATCCTTGTTGAGATTTCAAAGACCTTGAATTCCAATTTATCTGTGACTACTGTCTCCAGACAGAATGGACCCCACATTCCACCGAACAATTCATATGCACGATTAACAACGTTCTCACCCATTTCAAATGCTTTCGGAAGAAGTGATTCACGAATGACCGCTGGTGTATTGCCTGTTACAACGAATGACGGATACAATCCATGCCTCTTGGCATCTTCGATAGAACCCAACTTGTACATCTCATCGATGTTGCTTTCGTCTCTGCGGTCTATAGACAACAACTCAAGCGATCCCCCCTGCGCGCATTTATATCCATCTTTTTTAAGAGGATCATAAAAGAAATGTAAATAGTACCTTGTACCCAGACAATATTCCTGAATAGTGTAAGGCTGTGTATTATCGATCGACATTTTGAAGTCCGGATAATCCTTGGCTATAAAGAATCCCCGACCTCCTTTTGCGCCGTGATACTTTACCATCACAGGTTCGTTGATCTCTCTTGCATCCGTGATCAAACGGGGCATAGGTACGCCTGCTGATGTTATCCACTGTCTCTGACTGTCCCTGTCAGCTTCCCATTGAAGGACGGCACGGTTTCCATATGAAGGAACCTCATAATTTTCAAACCTGTTTGGGCTCATATATTCGACAAATGAACCGTGAGGTATTATGATGGTATTCTCATCTTGAAGTTCACCTACGCGCTCCTCCATCTCGTCGAAATCCTTGTATTTAATGAAATTATCTGGTTTTGCCAACGGAAAAGCATCGTAATACTTTGTATTGTCCTTGACGGTCAAGCCCAAAGTCTTAAAACCCATTTTACGGGCTCCGTGAAATATCTGAAGTGATGAGTGAGAGCACAAAGTCGCAATCGTAAGCTTGCTTTTGTCATACCCGTCTAAAATTTCATCTATCTTCTTCTTGGGAACCATATCATATGATATGATTCATGCTTTTAAAGATTGTTACAGATTCCAACAATTTTGTAGTGGTTTTTTACGCACAATATCCCACCTAAAACAAAATCGTCAAGATTTAAAAAATCTGAATATCGATACATGAGATGTGTCAAAAAAACCATTTTTTTAAAACCTCTCTTTCGGCTAATTCGACGACCCCCGGCATTACCTTTTATACCTGCAAATAGTACTAAGATTACCTCGTAGAAACACGAAGAGGTCTAACTATGAACACAGAAGAATTAATTCCTCATTTTGAAGAAATGAAAAAAGTTCTGAATGGAAAAATCGATGATGACCAGCTCAGAAAAGAACTGGACACTTACTTGAATGCATACCACGTTACTATAGAAGCTGCCAAAAGAGGCATAATGAGAAAATACGGCGTGGGCGACACTTCATCCTTTGTTACAGCAAACACAATTTCCAAGAAGGTCGGAGATCTTAAAGGAAATGAAATGAACGTTGACATAACAGCAAAAACCGTCTATGTTGACAAAAAAGAAATAACTGTCAGAGGTAATCAGAAAATTATCATATCAGGTATAATCGGAGATGAAACCGGAACCGCCCCATTTACAATCTGGGAAGGGGAAAATGTTGAACTTGAAAAAGGTGAAATATATCTTTTCAAGAACGCTTATACAAAAAAATGGAATGACCGTGTACAGATAAATCTAGGTTCACGTGGCAAAATCGAACCGATAAAGGATATTAAAATAGATGTTACTGAAAAAACCATCACTATAGATTCCCAAGACATGAAGATTGGTGATATCCACGACGGTGTCGGAAACGTTACTGTCTCAGGGCGCATAATATCCGTCGAAGCAAGGAATATCATAGTCAAAGAAGAACCCAAGGTCGTTTATTCTGGCATTATTGCAGATAATTCAGGAAAGATTCAATTCTCAGCCTGGAATGATTATGGTCTGAAAGAAGGTGAATCCATCTGTGTGAAGAATGCATATATCCGCGCATGGAGAGGAATACCTCAGCTTAACCTCGGAGATAAATGCGAAGTAAGCAGAATAGACGATTCATTCGGTCAAATTGATGCTACTGCATCAAAGAAAACAGTCGCAGATATTATCAAAATCGGTGGCGGGCTTGATATATCTGTCACAGGTACTGTTGTGGATCTGAGGACTGGAAGCGGACTAATCAAAAGATGTCCTGAATGCAACCGCTCCGTGCTCAATGACCAATGCACAACACACGGACAGATCACACCTGTCCTTGATCTGAGAATGAAACTTGTGATCGATGACGGGACCGGTGCTATAAGCGCAATTGTCAACTGCGAAGACACAACAAAGCTTACAGGTATCACACTTGAAGCAGCGAAGGGGCTAGCACAGGCAAAAGGAGAGATAGAGGTCGTCGGAAGAGATATGGCTCCACTGATAATCATGAAAAAGATTACAGTGACTGGAAATGTCATGAGTGACGACTACGGGCCAATGATGATTGTCAAATCAGCAAATATAGAAAAAACCGATGTCATCGCCGAAGCTGAAAAACTCTATAATGATGTGGAGGCAGCATTATGAACGCAAGAGAGACAGCGTGGAGATTATTTTCATCAGAACTCAACACCGCAACTCATGAAATAAAAGGAACAGATGAAAAATCTCCTTCATATGTAGTAACCCATTTGGGTGCAATGGTTAACAGGGTACTCGTTGCCGGTGTACTCACAGAGAAAGAGAACGTCGGAAGCGAAGATGAACCTATGTGGAGAGGAAGAATTCAAGATCTTGCATCTGGTAACTTCTTCATCAATATAGGACGGTACCAACCCGAAGCTGCAAAAGCCATAGCAGATATAGATGCTCCTGAATTTGTAGCTGTTATCGGTAAAGTAAAAACATACACGACCGAAGATGAAAGAGTATTTGTGTCCATCAGACCCGAACGCATCATAAAAATCACAGAGGAAATCCGTATGCAATGGATCCTTGATGCAGCAAAATCTACTTGGATTAGACTTAATCAGATGAAGAAGGCAACTGCAATCGAAGATGTTTCCGAAAAGGATCTCATTACAGCAGGATTCGACCAAAAGTATGCACAGGGGATTACAACTGCATTGGATCAATACGGTATACCTAACTCAACAACATACCTAAAAACGATTCAAACAGCTCTCAGAACCATTCTTCCGGACAAGAATATCGACCTTGGGCTTCCCGAGGACATGTCCCAAGTTCCAGATGAGATAGATATCGAACCCGGTGCAACCGCTCAGAATAATTCAGATCTGGAAGACACCATTCTGAATCTTTTAGAAGAGTTAGATACTGATGGCAAAGGTGCTCCGAGAGATGAACTCGAAAGAAGAGCCGAAACAGCCGGCATATCAAGTATGGAACTCGAGGAGATATCCAATATTCTCATGGACAAAGGACTTGTCTACGAGCCTAATCTCAGATACCTTAAACGCATCTGAATATAGTTCACTCTACCTCAAAAACCTTTTAAAATTTATATAATTAGGAAAAGAAGGGGAATTGCCCCCGTTTTTCACTCTATTGTGTTCAACTGTTCTTCCAATTCTGCCTCGTTCTCCTTGAATCCAAGCTTTGAAGACATAATGAACCAGAAAGCCAGGAAACCTAGAAGGAATGCAAATATTCCAGTTATTGCAAACAACGCAGAAATCAAACAAAATATCATTGCAACATAATAATTTGTACGTTTAAAACATGCCACGGCAGCGATAATTCCGGTCGCACCAGATATTAACCATCCTGCTCCGAAATACATCAGATAATCTTTAAGATTTTCAAATGTCCACCCCATATTGATCAACTGTTGATGGATGGTAGAATTGTTCCAAAGAGCGTTAGCAATACTGGTTGAATCGAAAAGATAGTACAATCCCATGATCAAAAATGGAACTGAATAAACCAATATCATTATGCCCGCCCATCCAAGACGACCTTTGATACTTTCACGAATGGCTTCTTTTTCTGCTTTAACTTTTTCCGGATTCATTCCTGGAACGCCCGCTCCGCACTCGGGGCAGAAATGATTATTCGAATTCAATTTAGCTCCGCACTGTGTGCAGAACTCGCTATGATCAGACATGATTATGTTATCTGACGTGTGAATATAATATATTTTGCGAAGAATATCAACGATACATCGCTACAGATCCATATCCAACTACCGAATTCATATCATATTTCAACGAATCCCATGAATCAGAATACTTTAAGACCTCGACGCTTTTTGGATCTACTGTCATTATTGCAGTTGCAATAGAACCGTATCCACACACCGTTATCTTGTCTTTGATTATTGTCGAATAGAATCCATCGATATCCTTAGCAACCATTTTATCAAGAACCATGGAATTGAGTCTTTTTCCGACAGCTTTCGGAACATAATGAGACATATCGCTTGATGCAATAACAATAACATCATGACCCTTGCATGCCGTCTTTATGAATTCAGACAACTTTTTTGCCGATTCCATATCTTGACGGCCCATGATGATCGGAACTATGTGCGGATCGGGGTCGATATACTGAAGAAAGGGCACCTCCACTTCGATAGAGTGCTCAAACCTGTGTGCATTCACACTGTCAGGAATAAACTCGCTTAATTTTCCTGCTATTTCCGAATGTATCTTACATGGGCCTAAAGGTGTCAAATATTCATCACTACACATCACAAAATCAAATGGAATGCCGTGATGATCGGGGCCTATTACAATGTAAGCCTCGGGTAAACCATCCTCTTTGATCTTCTTGAACGCATGTGCAGCATTCATACCAGATGCCGCATAACCTGCATGAGGTACGACAACAGCCGATATTCTCCTCTCGGTACCTGTCTCCTGAGGAATGCCTGGACCCAACTCATGCTTGAAACATGATTCTATCTCTGAGACAAGTGCTTCTTTATCAAGCGGATAGAAACGCCCCGCTACTGCAGGATAACGCATAAAAGTAAAAGGGGTTGATTGTAAAAAGTTTTTTGCTTTAAAATGAGATCTTAAAGTTTAGCTTCGAAATCTTCGATTTCCATCTTGAAATCTGCTGGATCTTTGAGATCTCCCCTTGCAACGAGAACTTCCCTTGTAAGGAGCCAATAGACACAAGCGAGTGCGCGCCTTCCCTTGTTGTTTGTGGGAACGACGAGATCGACGTTACGTGTCTCATTGTTGGCATCGCACATTGCGACTATAGGGATTCCAAGATTCAATGCTTCCATGAGTGCTTGCTTATCTGCTGCTGGATCCGTAACAACCAACACCTCTGGCTCCATGAATCCAGGGTTTGCAGGGTTTGTTAATGTTCCGGGAACGAAACGTCCTGCGAACGCAGGTGCTCCGATTGCCTTGGAGAACTCTCTTGCTGGCCTCTGTCCATATTGCCTTGCAGATACGACAAGGATCCTCTTAGGGTCATAATGTGAAAGGAAGTTTGCTGTTGCCCTGATCCTCTCATCTGTCTTTTTGACATCCAAAACGTAAAGTCCGTCTTGCCTGACCTTATAGATGAAATTCTTCATGTCAGCGCTTTTCTGCTGGGTTCCGATGTGGACACCCGATGTTAAGTAGATGTCTTCTGCGACCAACAGGGTTGCGCCATTTGTCATGTTCTCCTCGTCACTCATTTTAATACCTCATTGATTTCTAACGACTGTAATAGGGATTATACCCTTTGCATATTCTAGCATGGCGATGTCAATTGGGTCCAGCATGTCGTCGGGATAATCGACGAGCACCGGTGCACCATACGAAATCTGCAGTGCTCTTGCACCGATGATTCTTGCTTTCTCAAATCTAGTGTACATCATGTGAGTCACCATACAGGAATCATGGTAATCATGAATTGATTATAAACATGTCGGTCGCCTCTATTTTTATTTGTTAGTTAAATCTCTAATAACGCGCGCGCTAGAGAAGGGAACATATTTTTACAATCATACATATGCCCTCTCTTATGTATAATGAGTTGAAGACCTGCGCCGCCGCATTCTTCTGCAACAAAGGGAAAGAGGTCTTCACAGAAAAAGAATTCACGATGTATATCTCATTAGATCTCAGATGGATGCCTGTAAAAGAAGCCAACACTCTTTTACTCCTTCTCCTGAATGAAGGTATATTCGAAAAGATTGATAATTATCTGAAAGCCAAGATAGACTTTTCAGATATCGATGTTCCTGTCGCGTACAAACCTTCAAAAGAACTTCTGGATTACGTCAGATATTCTATGAAATCAGCACCTGAACAAAAAAATGAAACAAAATCTGTAAAAAAGAAAATCCCAATTAATCCTGACGATCCTCTGCCTAAACTTATGGAATTTGCAGTATCTTCAGGAATTAAAAAAGGAGCATTCATAGCAGAATGTAACCAGATAATGAAAAAAATGAACATAGACATAGAGGTCGCAGCATTGATAGTCCTGAGGGACCATGGTGCAGATGTTTCACCGTATTACGATGATATCTATGCCTACGTTGCAAATAAATGAGTTCACTCTTTTTTGATAAAGTTACTAAGTGTCATCGAATTAGACTTATTTCCAGATCCAACGATTGCACCCGACTGAACAGCTTCTCTCAATTTTATTCCGAGGGCCTTTTCAAGTTTTGCGATCATTTTGTCATCGGGAATCAAATCGTTAGCTTCAATCTTGCCAATGGTCCCTTTCTTCTCTAAGATGGATTTTGCAAAATCTTCCAATTCCATACCTTTCGCTTCACGCGCTT
>Ga0265294_10000420_pt1 | contig 56373 bp, 44 predicted proteins | sample MunlanPumphouse3_FD_192504 | JGI IMG/M metagenome (GOLD analysis project Ga0265294, IMG submission 192504) | Groundwater microbial communities from a municipal landfill in Southern Ontario, Canada - Pumphouse #3 | ecosystem: Environmental > Aquatic > Deep subsurface > Groundwater | place... | reverse complement strand
GCTATGCGGTGGATGATTGCGAACACAGTATATCCGCCGCTATGCGGTGGATGATTGCGAACACAGTATATCCGCCGCTATGCGGTGGATGATTGCGAACACAAAACCACATGCCTGCTATGCGGTGGATGATTGCGAAACAAGTCGCAATAAGGCCCGATAAACAACTTTTTGCAAAGAACAATTAATTGTTCTTTGCGCCCCATAAGGGGCTATGGCAGGGTCCGCACAAGCCGCAAGCCCAAATTGTCGGACGTGTAGTCCGCCGGATCTCTGCCACGGGAAACCGACTTGCAGCTACTTGACACAAGATTATAGCAACCGCCCCGATGCACGCGCTTCTCGCCCGACTCCGGCCCAACAGGATCAACCCCGCCGAACAGCGCACTTTCCCAGTCCAGACACCACTCCCTCACGTTCCCGTGTGTGTCGTACAGTCCCCACGCATTCGGCGCTTTCTGCCCCACTGGATGTATCCGCAACTCGGTATTTACTGTGCTGTTGTCTTTGCTCCAACCCAATTCATTCATATGATCTATGTCCGTACCGACAGTCTTTCCGTTATTGAATAAAGTAGTCGTCCCTGCCCTGATCGCATACTCCAACTGCGCTGCAGTCGGTAGGTCAAACCCGGTAACACCTGTCTGATCGCGGATTTTGCCGATGAAGCTGGACGACAGAACCGAGCCACCCGTCCTTGGCCAATCAATGGACGGAACACTGTTCGTAGCCCCGCGGATAGTATTATAATTCACCCTGTTAACAGGGTTGGAAGCGCCTGCAAACGATGAAGGACTTGACCCTGTCACTTTTTTCCATTGCTCCTGCGTCACTTGATAAACACCCGCGTAGAAACCCTGCGACAGCGTCACCGCCAATTCTGTCGAACCCATTAAGAACGCCCCTGCCGGAATCCGCCGCAGGACAAGCTTATCGGTCCTGTAAATATCATTGGTTGTGACGCCAGTCCAAATCACGGATTGCACGACTGTCCCTTTATTGGTCACCGGATTCCGCACCCATGCGCCCCAAAGACCGTTCGTAAGCTCCTCCTCATAGACGTACTCGGTCTGCCCCGCCTCTCCCACTGACTTGGTCAGATCCACGATCATGTAGAGCGGCACTGGAGTTGGAGTGAGCGCCACGCGGAACTTAGGCAGAACCCCCTGCTTGGTGTAAGCGGTTTTCCTCGGGTCCCAGACAATCCGCCGCGCGCCACAAGCAACTGCAACAATGTCGCCGGAGAACGAATTCAACGGCAATGTCAGTCTGGATAAGCCGTCATACGCCTCGACATTAACATCCATCAACTGACCTGAATCACATGTCAGCACATAGTCAATGTCAACCAGCTGGCTCCAAGGCCAACGCTGTTTGACCGTCACATTGCTGATGGTCGGATTGCCCGCCATAGCAATTACTGACACAAAAACTGCCATCATCCCAATCAAAATTTTATTTGCTTTCATCTTTTTTTCCCTTTTATCACTCACTAATCTTAGAACTGTAGCAATGCGCTAATGCGCTATGGCAGGGTCCTCACAAGGCGCAAGCCCGTGGTGTAGTAATATTTATCCGGCGGATCCCTCCAACGGGATATCGAACTGCTGGTGTCTGCTCCTTGCTTATAGGAGCCGTTCCGCAGCACACGGCTAGTACCCGACTCAGCCCCCGCCGGGTCAACCCCGCCTATCGGCGTACCGTCCCAGTCCAAACACAACTCTCTCACGTTCCCGTGTGCGTCGTACAGCCCCCACGCATTCGGCCTTTTCAGCCCCACCGGATGTGTCGTATCTCCGCTGTTGCCGACCCACCAACCCAATTCATTCAACTGGTTTGTGGTGGAACCATTAATCCCGTCGTTGTAATAGGTAGTCGTCCCAGCCCTGCAGACGTACTCCCACTGCGCCTCAGTCGGCAGGTCAAACCCGGTAACGCCTGTCATATCGCGGATTTTACCGATGAAACTGGACGACAGCACCGCGGCGCCCGTCCCCGGCCAATCGATTGCCGGAACACTATTTGTCGCCCCCCGGATATCATTATACGACATGTTTTCGGCAGGATTGGACGGGTTTTTGAAGAGTGAAGGATTGGAACCCATTACTTTAAGCCACTGTGCCTGGGTCACTAGATAAACACCCACGTAAAAATCTTTTGACAACACCACCTGTGTCGAGGAACCCATCGTGAACTCGCCTGCATGAACCCGGCGTAGAACAAATTTGTCTGTTGTATAAATTTCGTTTGTTGTCACGCCAGTCCAGACCACGGATTCGACGACCGTACCGTCGTTGGTCACTGGATTCCGCACCCATGCGCCCCAAACGCCGTTTGTAATATCCTCCTCATAGACATACTCGGTCTGCCCTGTATCTCCTATCGCTTTGGCCAGATCTACGATCATGTAGAGCGGCGGCAGGGCCGGGGTAAGCTCCACCCGAAACTCCGGCAGAAAACCATCATTGGTATAAGCGGTCTTTGTCGGATCCCAGACAATCCGCCGGTCACCGCGCCGCACACCATAAAGGGCGCCCGAGAACGACGTTGCCGGCACATCAAGTTCAAGCGCGCCGTTGTACGCAGTGACAGTGATGTCCATTGGCTGCTCGACATCAAGCACATAGTCGATGTCAACCAGCCGGCTCCAAGGCCACCGCTGCTGAACCATCACACCGCTGATTATCGGATCAACCGCCATTGCGCTCATTGACACAAAAACTGCCATCATCCCAATCAAAACTCTCTTTGTTTTCATTTCTTTTCCCTTCATCACTCATGCGCTTTAGTTGCTTATGGGGCGCAAAGAACAATTAATTGTTCTTTGTAAAAAGTTGTCTATCGAACGTTTATCGGGGTTTAGTGTAGTAGTCGCTCTATGAGCGACGCATAGGTTACTGCACAATGATAATCATGCCTTCCGGCATCCGCGTCAACGTTCCGTTCCACTCGCCTTCCTTGCCTGGGAAGGTCAGCGCCAGATTGAAGGTGCCATACCCCCAAGCACTTCTTTTGACCTTCCACCCGAAATATCCTGCCGTGCTCGCCAGCGCGTTGGTCTGCGTCATTCCGCCCTCTTTGGCAATCACCAGCTGGCTCTCTACTGCTTCCGCAGTCTCCTTTTTCCAACCCGCATCATAAGAAATCACCGCGTTTTTATTGAGGTTCGGCCATGGAATACCCTCGGGAGTAGAGATCACGCCTGTTTGTCCGAGCGCGCCCTGCACTACCGCCAGCCTTGAGGTCAGCGCCCCGACGACCGTACTTCCGCTATTGTAGAACGTCAGTGTCAGGTCATAAACGTCTTCATTTGACGGCGTACTTGTTGAGAATGCCTGCCACAGATAGTTTGATGTGACAGCGGTGAAATTTGTAGCGAACGTTGAGTTCATACCGACAACTCCTAATTGAGCGCTTGCCGCATCTACGCGCCACTCCCATTCCAGGGGAACCTCGTTGGTAAACACAGCTGTCCAACGCCTATTCTGACTCTGGGACGTATTTATTAATACTGGTTCGGAAAGGGCGAAGGAACTCTCGGCTCCCATCATAACCACCGCCACAGTTAAAATAGCCGCCACTCTAATTGTTTTCATATTGCCTGTCTCCTTTTTATCGTTTGAGAGCGAAAAATCGCGCCAAATTTATTCCATGACCTATCACTAGGAATACAACAAGAATATTCGATAAGAGGTAGAAAGTCAAACGCTAAGAGGTAGAAAGTCCATTTAACGTGCCGGTTTGGCCGCTGTAAAATTACTTGGCCAGCTCTTCGAGCTTGTCCTTCACGGCCTCAGCCCAAATGACATACCCCTTCTCATTCGGGTGGAGCAGGTCAGGCATGATCTCCGTGGAGAGCGTCTTGCCATCCGGTTCAAGAAATTTTGGATTGATATCCAGAAAAAAAACGCGCTTATCATCCGCCAGCTTCGCGATCATCGCATTCACCTTGTCATTACGGACCCGCGGCTGATCTGTGTCCTTTGCGCTACGCGGAAAGATCGGGAGCAAGAGAATTTTGGTGTCAGGAGCCTTTTCTTTCATCTTTTCCAAGATGACCTTGACACCATCATAGGTGTCTTTCGGGCTCTCTTTATCCACAGGTCGATGGCCCGTGTTGTTTGTGCCGATCATCAGCATCGCAACCTTTGCACGCACCCTTTTCCAATTGACGTTATCGATGACCCAGATCGTATGCTCGGTGCGGTCGCCACTGGTCGCGACATTTAGAATTTTTTTGTCTGCAAAATATTGAGCATAGACACTCTTCCCCTTACCTTCCCAACCATGCGTAATAGAGTCGCCCATAAAAACGTAAGTATACTCGTTGCTCTGCGACGCTGCGAAGCGCTGCTGAATACGGTTGTTGATCTTCGGCGACGGCGTAATTGAAAGCTCACTGGCCCCGGCTGCGTTTGCCATTAAAAAAATTGCCATCAAAACGAAACTGTGATTTTTCATATGAACCCTTTTGCTTATTATTTAATTTACAACTGCTCAGGTAACCGCTAGCAGCTGGTTCCTGAAGGAATTAGCAACAGCCAATCCCATTTGAAGAGCGCATAGTTTACCTCCCTTTCCGCGAAACGCAACCATAAAAAATTTTGCTTTTTCCTATTGCAAACTCACGCTGATTGAGGTATTGTTATACCTGTTTGCCACAATTAGTGCGAACGGAGATTTGAAAATGTCAGGAATAATCAGTGTCAGCGAGGCGGCATCAATTGCATTTCATACCGCTTTTTATCTTGCGACCAACAGCAAGCAGTTGGTCCGCAACCAGGAGATGGCCGATGAACTGCATGTATCACAGGAACATCTTGCGAAGATCATACAGCGTATGGCCCGTGCTGGTGTGATAAAAACTGTGCGTGGTCCTAAGGGCGGCTGTTGCCTCACAGAAAAGGGTAAAGCAGCCTCTTTGCTGCAGATATACGAGGCCGTTGAGGGCCCCTATCAGCAACTTGGTTGTTTGCTGCAGCAGCAGATCTGCCGTGATAAGTGCTTACTGCTGGGCGGACTGTTGCAGAAGATGAGCCGCGAAGTTTACCAGCAACTCAAAAAAACAACGCTGGCGGATGTGGCTATAGCTGCCAAAAAATCTTATAAGGAAGTAAAATGATAAAGCGCAAAATAATCGAGATCGACCAAGAAAAATGCGATGGTTGCGGGCAGTGCGTGACCGCCTGCCACGAAGGGGCCATTGAATTGGTGAATGGCAAAGCGCAGTTGGTAAGCGATATCTACTGTGATGGCCTGGGCGATTGCATTGGCGAGTGCCCAATGGACGCGATTAGGATTATTGAGCGGGAGGCGGGCGCTTTTGACGAAGCGGCAGTTGCCGCACGCGTTCAGGCCAACACCGCCCCTGCTCCACCCGCAGGCGGTTGCCCCGGCATACGGAGTTTCGCCTTCGCCCCAAAGACTTCCTCGCCCGCTGCTGGTGAGCCGCAGCCAGGTGGTGCTTCCGCTCTGACGCAATGGCCGATCCAGCTGCATCTGGTGCCAATTCAGGCCCCTTTCTGGCATAATGCCGATATTTTAATCGCCGCCGACTGCGTGGCAGTGGCCTACCCAAATCTGCACGCCGGGCTGCTCAAAGGTCGCAGCCTCGCCCTGGCCTGTCCTAAGCTGGATGACACCTCTTCCTATGTGGAAAAACTGACAGCTATTTTCAGGGAGAACGCAGTGAAGAGTGTCATTATAGCTCGCATGGTGGTGCCCTGTTGCTCGCGCTTGGGTGGTATGGCTGAGGCAGCGCTGCAGGCCAGCGGCAAGAATATCCCCTGTAAGACAATTACTATCAATCTTGATGGAACAATCAAAGAGGAATAGCGAATTGAGAATTGAGAATTGAGAATTTTTGAAGAGATAACAACAACTGAAAACCAACAAACAAAAAAGGAAAAACACAATGTTTTGCTACCAATGTGAACAAACTAGCGCCGGAACTGGCTGCACCGTCGTCGGAGTCTGTGGGAAAAACAGGGAGACCTCTGATCTTCAGGATCTGACCCTCTATCTTGCTGAGGGTATCAGCTCAGTTGCGCACGCCTTGCGCGCCAAGGGAGTAAAAGACAATGCGCTGGATAAAAGCGTAGTGGAAGCGCTCTTCACAACCGTCACAAATGTCAACTTCGACCCAGTGCGGCTGCGTGCGATAATTGCGAAGCAAAGCGCGCTGAAAAAAGCGGCGTTGGCCAAGCTTCAAGCAACCGGCGCGGATATCGCCAAGCTTCCGGCAGCGGCCAGTTTCAGCCCCGCGACCGACCCCGAGGAGCTGCTGGCGCAGGCCAGAACGGTTTCGATCCTCAAGCGCAAAGAGGAGCTGGGCGATGATGTGACCGGCCTGCAGGAACTGCTGATGTACGGTCTCAAAGGCGCGGCGGCGTATGCTGATCACGCCGCGATTCTGGGTCATGAAGATGATGCGGTTTACGCCTATTTTCATGAGGCCCTCGCGTATCTCGCGGGCAACCCGACCAATGTCGGCGAGCTGACAGCGGCCTGTCTGAAGTGTGGTGAGGTCAACCTGCGTGTGATGGAGCTGCTGGATGCCGCCAACACTGGGACCTATGGACATCCCGAACCAACTCAGGTCAAAATCACAGCCACGGCCGGCAAAGCGATTCTGGTCAGCGGCCATGATCTCAAAGATTTGGAAGAGCTGCTCAAGCAGACCGCAGGCAAGGGGATCAACGTCTATACCCACGGTGAGATGCTGCCGGCCCTGGCCTATCCTGGCTTGAAGAAGTTCCCCCATCTCGCTGGCAACTACGGCGGCGCATGGCAGGATCAGGGTAAAGAGTTCGCCGCCTTCCCAGGCGCGATTCTGATGACCACCAACTGCATCCAGAAGCCCCGCGAGAGCTATAACGCCCGCATCTTCACCTGCGGACTGGTGGCCTGGCCGGGCGTCACGCATATTGCTGATCGCAACTTCGCGCCCGTAATTGACGCTGCTCTGGCAGCGGAGGGTTTTGCAGCGACGGAACCGGTGAAAACCATCACAATCGGCTTTGGCCGCAATGCGGTTCTGAGTGTGGCGGGCACAGTGATTGACGCAGTCAAAGCTGGCGCGATCAAGCACTTCTTCCTGGTGGGTGGCTGTGACGGCGCTAAGTCCGGGCGCAACTACTACACCGAACTGGCGCAGCAGATTCCGCAGGACTGCGTGATCCTGACCTTGGCGTGCGGCAAGTATCGCTTCAACAAGCTGGAGTTCGGCGACATCGGCGGCATTCCGCGTCTGCTGGATATCGGACAGTGCAACGATGCCTACAGCGCGATCAAGATCGCCTTGGCGCTCGCTGACGCCTTTGAGGTGGGAGTCAACGACCTGCCTCTCAGCCTGATCCTCTCCTGGTACGAGCAGAAAGCGGTTGTCATTCTGTTGACGCTCCTGCATTTAGGGATCAAAGGTATCCGCCTGGGGCCAACTCTGCCAGCTTTTGTGACACCTGCAGTGCTGAATGTTCTGGTCGAGAACTTCGCCATCGCGCCAGTTACAACTGCTGAGCAGGATCTCAAAGCGATCCTCGGCTAAAACAGCGCGGAGCAATAAACCAACAAAATCAAACCGTAGCGTCCGAGTGGACGCTGCACTACTATCATTCATATTCTTGTTTTTTTTGTACGTTTATTATCTCTCACAGAGGCACAGAGAACACAGAGAGTAGCTGAACTTTTCGCAGCACTGAGAGAATATTTTAAGGTGAAAAATCTTAGAGGTGAAAAATGTGGAAAACTGGGAACGTCGAGCCCGAACTTTACGCCTTTGAGTCTTTGCTGGTGGAAACTCTGAAACAACTCAGAGAACTCTGTGCCTCTGTGAGAGATAAAGAATTGGTTGCGGCTATGCTGCGCTAGGGTTTTTTTGGTTTAAGGCTTTACTATTTCCACCCACTTTCCGTATACTATTTATTATTTACGGGAACCGGAATGCTTCGTAACAAGTCTATGGTTTTGTGTAACTTTAGTTTGCGCGCAGAGGTGTGCTTCAACTTAAAAACAAACTAGGAATCTATGATGTTAGTACCCGATATCCATTTTTGGAATCAAATCGATGCCATTTTAATTATTAATTTAAAACATCGCACTGATAGATGGGATCGTTTGTACAGAACCCTCACTGAGATCGGTGTTGAGGATAAAATTATAAGAATTGAGGCGATTGACGGTAAAACATTACCTGGGTATCTTCAAAAGCCTTGGTTTAGAAAAATGACCTCCCAAAAAGTGGCGAGCATGAAGGCTGGATCGGCTGGATGTACTCTATCCCACCGAAAAGCTATAGCTTATGCAAAGGCTAAGGGTTTTAAACGTATTTCTTTAAATGAAAAACAATTTGAGCGTTCCATTGACCTATCTTTGGGCGAACAGATCTACCAAAAGTTAAAGAGAACTAATCGGCTTATCAGAGCGTGGCTATTTGGTTATAAGAAAACATAAGAAGTTAAAGCTGATTTGCTTGAGAGGATGGCAATGATTTAGTAATATTTGAATTGGCATCGGGTGTTTTTCTCTAAATAAGGGAACGAAGAATTATGAATGTTATTGGAATCAGTCAAGAAAAGATGCCTCCGACGATGATTTTGTGCGGCGGGCAAGGGACGCGTCTGCGTGATGTCACAGAGTTGCTACCCAAACCAATGGTTCCTGTTGGAAATCAACCGATAATTTGGCATATTATGAAAGGGTATGCTGCTTTTGGGGTGAAGCGGTTTATCTTGTGTCTCGGGTACAAGCGTGAGGCGTTCATTGACTATTTTCTTAATTATCATACACGTGCCACCGACATAACTGTTCAATTGGGATCACCTCGTGAAGTGGTTTATCATGGGGCATGTGGGGAGGAAGAGTGGGAGGTTACATTAGCTGATACTGGTGAAGCTACGATGACCGGTGGTCGTATTGCCCGTGCTATGAAGTACTTACGTAAGGAGGATAATAATTTTTTTCTTACATATGGTGACGCTGTAGCTAATATAAATTTTGCAAAACTACTTGATTTTCATTGCGCTCACGAAAAGGTGCTCTCTGTCAGTGCCGTTCATCCATCAGGCCGATTTGGCGAATTGGGTATTGACCAAAATGGATCGGTCATTGGATTTAATGAAAAGCCTGAAACTGAACAAGGATATATTAATGGGGGCTTTATGGTTGCCAACCGGAGTATAATGAATTATTTAACTACTGACTCAAAACTTGTTTTTGAACAGCAACCAATGCGGCAAATTCAGAAAGATGGTCAAATGGCAGCCTTTCAACATAATGGTTTCTGGCAGTGTATGGATACACCCCGGGAACATATTTTGTTAAATGAAATGTGGAATGCCGGCAATGCGCCATGGACATTAGATAAAAATTATGTTTAACAATATATATCACGGCAAGAGAGTGCTGGTCACAGGCCATACCGGCTTTAAAGGGAGCTGGCTCTCGCTCTGGCTGCAACATCTTGGAGCAGATGTGTGTGGATACGCGCTGGAGTCGTCAGCATCTCCTTTTTCCCACTGGGATTTGCTGAAGTTGGATATGCGCTCCGAGATTGATGATATTCGCAATCTGGAAAAACTGAAAAAAGTGATCGCTGAGTTCCAACCAGAGATCGTTTTTCATCTTGCCGCCCAGTCGCTGGTTCGCAGGTCTTATGCTGACCCCCTTGAAACTTATACGACCAATGTGATTGGAACCTTGAACCTTTTTGAGGCCTGCCGCAGAACGGATTCCGTGCGGGCAATTGTAAACATCACAAGCGATAAATGTTATGAGAATCAGGAGTGGCACTGGGGTTACCGCGAGAGTGATCCCATGGGCGGGTATGATATGTACAGCTCTTCCAAGGGTTGCTCCGAGTTATTGACCGCCTCCTATCGCAACTCATATTTCAATCCCTCTGATTTTTCAACCAAACACCAGACGCTGCTAGCCAGTTGTCGCGCCGGAAATGTAATCGGAGGCGGCGATTGGGCCGAAGATCGACTTGTTCCTGATCTGGTGCGCGCCGTTGCCGATGGGCGCAGCGTGCATATTCGTAACCCAAATTCAACGCGCCCGTGGCAGCACGTGCTAGAGCCGCTCAGCGGGAATCTGCTCGTTGGTCAGAAATTGTCAGAGGGTTGCGTCGAGTCAGCTACTGGATGGAATTTTGGACCCGCTAAAAACAGGGCGGTAACGGTTAGAGAAGTAGCCGAGCAGTTTCGACGGTATTGGCGAGATGTTGAGCTGGAATTCACAACCTTGAATAATTTGCCGCATGAGGCGAACTTGCTGCAATTGGATTGTTCGCGGGCCAATGCTTTGCTCGGCTGGGATGCTGTTTGGGATTATAACGTGACTTTTGATAAAACAATTAGCTGGTATCGTGATTTTTATGAACACAAGCAGGTCAATACAGCAGCTGACTTGAAAACTTATTTGGATGCATTCAACAGTAGCTGTACCGCGGAAAAACGATGAGGTAGCTATGCGGTGGATGATTGCGAAGACAGTATATCCGCCGCTATTGCGAGACAAGCCGCAATAAGACCCGATAAACAATTTTTCACAAAGAACAATTAATTGTTCTTTGCGCCCCATAAAGGGGACAAGGAAGTCGAAAGGCAGCTTCATTGATGAAGATAAAATTTCTTGAAATTGCAGGTTTGGCCGTAGTGGACACCTCGCCGTTTATAGATAACCGTGGTTCTTTCGCCCGTTTTTTTTGTCAGGGTGAGCTGGAATCTATCATTGGATGCCGGAATATTGTGAATATCAATTTTTCTCATACAAAATCGATTGGCAGCATAAGAGGGATGCATTTTCAACACCCTCCTAAAGCTGAGATGAAATTAGTTCGTTGTATAAGCGGGGCTGTGTTTGATGTGGCTGTTGATTTACGGAAAAATTCGCCGACATTTTTGAGATGGCATGGCGAGCTGTTAACAGCGGAGAACATGCAGATGTTGGTTGTGCCGGAAGGATTCGCACACGGTTTTCAAACGCTTGAAGAAAACTCGGAGATGCTCTATCTTCACACCGAGTTTTATTCAATGGAACAGGATGCCGGTATTTGCTATCATGACCCACTTATCGGGATTAAATGGCCGCTTCCTGCGGTTGAGGTTTCAGCGAAGGATCAAGCTTACGCATTACTGGATGGCGCATTTGGAGGAATTAAATTATGAAATGCCGACACTGCGGGAGCGAGGTTGCCCTGACGTTTATTGATCTGGGCAGTGCGCCGCCATCAAATGCCTATCTCACCAAGTTGACCATGCATCGTCCTGAAAAGTGGTTTCCTTTGAAAGTGTTGGTTTGTGAGGTTTGCTGGTTGGTACAGGCCGAGGCCTATTCAAGAGCTGCGGAACTGTTTAATGATGAATACGCCTATTTTAGCTCATTCTCAGATATTTGGCTGGCCCATGCAGAAAAATATGTGCAGGACATGACCGAACGATTTGGTCTGACAACAGATAGTCATGTGATGGAGGTGGCCTCGAATGACGGTTATCTACTACAGTATTTCAAGCGAAACAGGATCCCCTGCCTTGGCATTGAACCTACAGCCGGGACAGCGGCCGCCGCACATATGAAGGGCATCGAAACACTTGAGGAGTTTTTCGGTGTCAATCTGGCAAAGCGATTGGCTGAACAAGGGAAGCAGGCGGATCTGATAGCAGCCAATAACGTACTGGCACACGCGCCTGATATCAATGATTTCTCAGCTGGATTTACCGCCTTGCTCAAGCCTCATGGCGTGGCGACCTTTGAATTTCCGCACCTGATGCACTTGATCGAAAAGAATCAGTTTGACACTATCTACCACGAACATTTTTTCTATCTCTCTTTTACAACCGTGGTGCAGGTTTTCAATGCCAATGGACTCGCGGTGTTCGACGTCGAGGAACTTGGCACCCATGGCGGCAGCCTGCGGGTCTTTGCGCAACGCAAGGACGAGGGTTCGCACCCAGTTAGCGACAAAGTGGGGGAGCTTTTAAACCGGGAGGCCGCTGCCGGCATGAACCGCGCGAATTATTACCAGGGCTTTCAGAAGTATGCTGACAAGGTGAAAAATGATTTCCTTATCTTTCTTTTAGAGGCCAAACGCCAAGGTAAGAGTGTTGCCGCCTATGGAGCCGCCGCCAAGGGAAACACCCTGATCAACTATGCGGGGATTCGACCGGACTTAATCTCATTCGTGGTTGATCGTAATCCCGCCAAGCAGGGCAAATTCATGCCGGGCAGCCGCATTCCTATTGTCAGCGAGGAACAGCTGCAGCAACAGAAACCGGATTATGTGGTTATTCTGCCATGGAACCTTAAATCTGAAATAGTCGAGCAACTGGATTATATCCGCGCATGGAATGGAAGATTTGTCGTTGCTGTCCCTCAGCTAGAGGTGTTGTCGTGAAGGTTGTGGTAACTGGCGCGACCGGTTTTATAGGCCGTCATGTTGTTGGGAGTTTAAACCGACGAGGCATAGAACCTTTTCTGGTTATTCAACCCGACACTCGGACTTCAGAGAGATTAAAGCGGGGCGGAGCTATAGAATTGGATTTGCGTGAGGAATCCGACGGTACGATTTTCACTCGTTTGGGTGAACCCGATCTTCTGATTCATCTAGCATGGGGAGGTCTTCCCAACTATCGTTCCAGGCATCATCTGGAAGAAGAGCTACCTGCCCATGACCGGTTTTTGAGCGAGTTGATACACTCTGGGCTACAGAGTTTGGCAGTCGCCGGAACTTGTTTTGAATACGGGATGCAAACAGGAGCGTTGTCGGAAACAATGGAAACAAAGCCCGACAACCCATATGGGCAGGCTAAAGATGCGTTGAGAAAACGACTGGAAAAGATGCAAGCTGAATATTATTTTGCACTGACATGGGGTAGGTTTTTTTATTTGTATGGAGAAGGGCAGTCATCTAACTCCCTTTTGCCGCAACTTGAGCGGGCGGTTAAGCAGGGCGATACTGTATTTGATATGTCAGGAGGTGAGCAGCTGCGCGACTATCTGCCGGTTGAAAAAGCGGCGGATTGGCTGGTAGAGCTTGGCGTCTCACAAAAAAACAATGGTGTAGTGAACATTTGCTCGGGAGAGCCCATTTCGGTGGCGCGGCTGACAGAGAGCTGGATCAAGACAAACCAGTGGAATATCTCTCTCAACCTCGGGGCCTATCCTTATCCAGATTATGAGCCAATGGAGTTTTGGGGCGACCGCGAGAAATTAGCTCGGTGTTTGGATGAAACATGAAGCTGACGCATACGATATATCAAGCAAAACAACTTCCTGTGCTTCAGAATCAGGTGTTTTCAGATGCGTCCACAGCACGGAGCTGCCCGCGTGGTGATCTTAATTTAGTGCAGGACCTGGAAACAGGATTGATTTTTAATAGCTCATTTGATCCGAAGTTAATGGGGTATGACTCTAATTACCAGAACGAACAATCGCTCAGCGCATGTTTTCAAAATCATTTAGAAAATGTCTCCAGCATCATCAAGAAACATTGTGACAAACTCTTGCTGATTGAGGTTGGTTGCGGCAAGGGCTACTTCTTGGAGATGCTCGCGACAAAGGGAGCGAACATAATCGGTTTAGATCCTGCTTATGAGGGTAACAGCCCCCTGATAAAAAAAGAGTATTTCTCTGAAAAGAAGGGCTTGCAAGGTGGCGCAATCATTCTCCGTCATGTCCTTGAGCACATCCCGAAACCTGTGGATTTTTTGATTAAAATCAGGGATGCCAATGGCGGCGGAGGCAAAGTTTACATTGAGGTGCCCTGTCTTGACTGGATTAGAGACCATGGCGCTTGGTATGACTTGTTCTACGAACATGTGAACTATTTTCGGCTCAGCGATTTTGATAATATGTTTGAAACGGTTTACGAGTCGGGCCACATATTCGGTGGGCAATATCTATATGTCGTTGCGGATATTGCAACCATTAGAAAGCCTTCGAACATCGTTCGTGAGCCATTTTGTTTTTCAGATCATTTTTCGAGCGGCACAACTCGTTTTGCCCAGTTGCTCCGCGAACAGGAGAGGCAAGCTCAGATTGTACTTTGGGGTGCTTCATCTAAAGGGGTTATATTTGCTTTATACATGGAGCGCATAGGTGTGAATATTGATTTTGTGATCGATATTAATCCAGCGAAACAAGGAAAGTTCCTGCCTGCCACTGGACTGCCGGTGTATTCGCCAAAACAGGCCATGGAGTGTCTGGGGGAAGAGGCCGTGATTATTGTGATGAATGAAAATTATCTAACTGAAGTTAAACAACTGACAAACAACAAATACAACTATTGGAAGGTGGAATATGAAAATATTTAACGATGAAATCAATGACCGTCTGGAGACGATGGGCCAAAATGAAGAGCTGAAAATCAGCGCTCACAATTTTATGGCAGCATCGCTCGCGCCCAAATATTCATACAATTTTTCATGGTTGGGTCGTCCAATTATCCAGTACCCGCAGGATATTGTCGCAACGCAGGAGCTGATCTGGTCCATCCAGCCTGACTTGATTATTGAAACCGGTATTGCGCATGGTGGGTCATTAATTCTTTCCGCATCCTTACTGGAACTCAACGCCGCCTGTGGTGGCCCACAGGATGCCGAGGTGCTTGGCCTTGATATTGACATACGCGCCCATAATAAAGCGGCGATTGAGGCACACCCTATGTACAAAAGAATTTCGATGATTGAAGGATCGAGCATTGATCCCGGGATTGTGCAAATGGTAAAAGAAAAAGCCGCCGGTAAAAAAAGCGTCCTGGTTTTGCTGGACAGCAATCACACACATGACCATGTGCTGGCTGAGTTGGAGTCCTACGCGCCGTTGGTCACGCTGGGAAGTTATTGTGTGGTGTTTGATACCGTTGTTGAAGACATCCCGAAAAAGCTGGCAGGTGATCGTCCCTGGGGTCCCGGCAACAATCCCAAAACAGCTGTGTGGGAGTACCTCAAATCACACTCCGAGTTTGAGATCGACAAGAGCATTCAGCATAAACTACTGATCACAGTTGCCCCCGACGGGTATCTTAAAAGGATAAAGTAATGGATCATTCTAAGCTTACTGTCGGAGTGCCGGTTTATAATGCGGAGCGATTTCTCGAAAGATGTTTGGAGAATTTATGCGCGGAGGATTTCGAATATAAAATTATTATTTCAGACAACGCCTCTACGGATGGAACTGAGAAAATTGCGCGAAAATTTGCGGATAAGGATCATCGCATCACCTATGTACGCCAGGAATCAAATATTGGAGCTGAAAAAAACTTCATGTTCCTGCTTGAAAATGCCGATACCGAGATGTTTGCCTGGCGCGCCTATGATGATTTAAGTTCACCTGATTATTTTAAAAAGCTTTCGTTGACTTTAATAGATAATCCGCAATCTGACCTAGCTGTCGGCTGTTTGGCGTATGAGTCGGAAGGCGGGTCTGCCCCCCCCCGAAGTACTATGCCTGACGCGCTTCCTATTGATATTGCGCAACGTCGTATGGTGCTATTGAAGAGGGCGAGTCCCTCCTGGATCTACGGTGTTTTTAGACGAGACGAATTGTTAAAAAGATATGTTGATGCTAGAAACGCGTTTGATTATGTCTGGTCCTTGGATAATTTAGTTATTCTGCCGTTTTTGTTAAAGGGCAGTGTCAGTATTAAATCCGATGTGTTTTTAAAAGCATACTTGTGCAACAGTTCTGCAAGTCACTACCGTCCAAAGGGGGTAATTGACGCAAGTCGTCTTGTGTTAAAATTCTGGCGTCATGGCTTTTGCATTGCTGATGAGGTTGCTGATTCTTTTTGCCTTAAAGTGAAATTATACATGGGGGTGGTTCGTTATGCGGATGGCCGCGCTGAAAAATACCGCCGAATTGTTAAACGCGCTCTGTTTTGGCCATATTACAAAGTCGCTGGACGGCTCTAAAATCATTCATTTTTCGCAAAGTGGGAGTTGTGGTTATGAAATTCAAATCGATTGGCCTAGCACTTGCCGGGATTGCCTTTTCCGCAATAATAGCGGGTTCAATTTTACTTTTGTGGAAGTATGACAACGACGCCCCCCCCGAACCGGTGAAAAAAAAGAGTTTTTCTCGATTGATTGCCGAAGGTATGCGATATCGCGACTACCAAACCATAGGCGTTGATCAGTTTTCCTTTAAAAATTGTCGTGTAGAGAAACGGCGCAAAGGGGCGATCACATTCGGGGCATTCAATGTGCTTGTGGTTGATGGATTAGTGCTGAATCTCCCTGCCGTGGCACCCGCGACAGCCAAAGGCGGCCCAGCCGGAGGCGCGTCGTTTGGCTGGATGCAAGGCGATCAGTTGGGCGAAACACTGCTACGCTCGCAAGGGATGATGGCGGGCAGGGTCTCCGGCATCCGTATTAACGGTTTGACGGTTAACCGTTGTAATAACAGCAAAGGCGTGAGTTTAGTTTTTTCTGCGGCTTCTGCTGAAAGCAAACTAGGCAAGCAAGATTTGCAATTACAAGGGTGTGAGGTGCTAACGCCTGACGGGCGTAAGATGCGGGTGAATGAGGCGCGTCTGACTTTGAAGCCTGAACCTGGGTTGGTCTATTTGAAGAATGGGGTCGAGGAAAGTGTTAATTTGAATCGAAAGTGATAAAGATTTTTTACCTCAAAAATGCAAATTAAATTAAAAAAACAAGTAATTGTTCTTTTAAGCCCTTGACATAGAGACTATCCTGAGCTATAAGCATTACATGGCTTTTAAATTATTTTCTCTATTTTCTCGCTTTACACGTGATTCTTCCATGCGCTCATTAACCCGTTCCCCGCACCGGTTTCGAGGTATGCGGCGTAGGTCCCGCGCCAGTTACAGCAAACTACGCTGGCGCGATATTTTCTCTGAAAGAGCCATCCGATTTTTCTCCTCTTCCCTGGCAAAAGGACGGCGCGGTCGTGATCTGGCATTGGGTCAGGATGAGCCTTTGCGCGCCGAATTGCTCAGCTTGCAACAGCTCACCCCCTTTGCCAAGGAGTTGGCGCAACAGCATCAGGTGGCCGCTGGCCGCGGTGCCGACAAACTCTTGCCGCAACTGGCTGAAAATCAACGAGCCTTACACCGCTCCTACGACATTATTACCGCAGCTCTGACGCAAGGACGCCAACTTGAACCTGCGGCGGAGTGGCTGCTCGACAACTTCTTTCTCATTGAGCAACAGATAAACGATGCCCACCTTCACCTCCCGCGCGCCTATAGCCGCAGCCTGCCATGGCTGACAGCAGGTCCGATGGCTGGCTTTCCTCGGGTCTACCAGATGGCAATCGAACTGATCGCGCACCTTGATGGCAGATTAGATGCTAAAACCGTCACCCAGTTCGTCTCCGCCTATCAGGAAATCACCCCGTTGCGATTAAGCGAACTCTGGGCCTTTCCAATTGCCCTGCGCCTGGGACTGGTCGATAATTTACGCCGCGTGGCTGTTCGCATCGCTCGGCGGCGGCGCGAACGCGACGCCGGCATTGCCTGGGCCGAACGGATGATCACCACCGCCGCCGAGCAGCCGAAACGGTTGATTCGGCTGCTGGCCGAATTTGCCGACACCGAGACCAAACTCACGGCACCGTTCCTCGAAGAGTTCAGTAGCCGACTGCGCGGCCAAGGCATCGCCCTCGCTTTTGTCCTGAACTGGGTTGAACAAGCCCTTGCCGACAAGGGCACCAGCGAACCCCAGCAGCTGCAAGCCGATAGCCACGCGCAAGCCGCCGAACAGGTTTCCATTGCCAACAGCATTGCCAGTATGCGCTTCCTTGGCGCTCTGGACTGGAAAGAGTTTGTTGAAACGCTCAGCGTCGTGGAACGAACACTGCGCGGCGATCCAGCCAACGCCTATTCAGAGCAGGATTTTGCCACGCGTGACCGCTACCGCCATATTGTCGAGCGGCTCGCTGTACGAAGCGGCCAGGATGAAGAAACGGTCGCACGCAAAGTCGTGGCATTGGCTCAAGCGTACGCTGACCATGACGACGCGCGTAAGAGCCGTGAGTCGCACATCGGACACTACCTGATCGGAGGCGGCACGCAGCAGCTCACCCTGGCGCTAAAGTGTCGCGGACGTATCTGTGAATGTGCCTTGCGCCTCTGCACACGTTATGCGCTGGCCCTGTATCTGGTGCCGATCTTCCTTATCACCGCTGCGGCCACTGCCGCGACCACACCCTGGTTTATTAGCTTGGGAGTGGCCTCGCCACACTTCTGGCTGTTTGTAATCACAGCCGCGATCGGCGCTTCCGCGCTGGGGGTCTCGCTGGTCAACTTTTTGGCGACGTTGCTCGTCCCACCCCGCCCGATACCACGTCTTGACTTCTCCCAAGGCATACCCTCTGACCACCGTTCTATCGTGGTCATCCCCTGTTTGCTTAACAATGCTAAGACAGTCGAGCGGCTGCTGGAAGCACTTGAAATCCGATACCTTGGCAATCGCGACCCAAACATAGGCTTTGCTTTGCTCAGCGATTTCGCTGATGCCGAGGATGAGGTCGCGCTCGCTGACGCAGGTTTGATCAGCCTGGCCCGCGCAGGAATTGCAGCTTTAAACGAGCGCTACCAAACTGCGGAGCAGCGCGCGCTCTTTTATCTGCTCCACCGCCCGCGAGTTTGGAACCCGATTGAAAACCAGTGGATGGGCTGGGAGCGCAAGCGCGGCAAGTTGGAGCAGTTCAACGCTTTTTTGCGCGGCGAGGCGCAGGATGCGTTTTCAATCATCGACGGATTCCGTCCGTTTCTGCGCGCCGTCAAATACGTGATCACTCTGGATGCCGACACCGAGTTGCCGCGCGGCGCGGCGCACCGTCTGGTCGGTGCCATGGCGCATCCTTTGAACCAGCCGCGTATCGACCCCAAAACCCGCCGCGTTGTTGAAGGCTATGGCATCTTGCAACCACGCGCCTCGATCCGCTTGGCCGATGGCCAAAGCCGCTTTGCCACTCTTTTCTCAGGGGCGACCGGTTTAGACCCCTACACACGTGAGGTGTCAGATGTCTACCAGGATCTCTTTGGCGAAGGCTCTTACGTTGGCAAGGGTATATATGATGTCGATGCCTTTCGCGAGGTGCTGGAGGGACGCTTCCCGGATAATCAGATTCTCAGCCACGATCTGCTGGAGAGCGGCTATGCCCGCTCGGCACTGTTGAGCGGAGTCGAAGTATATGAAAACTTCCCCTCCACCTATTTGGCTGAGATTAGCCGCCAGCACCGCTGGACCCGTGGCGATTGGCAGATCCTCCGCTGGCTGTTCCCGCGCCCGCCCACCAGTACAGCTCAGCGCGACTCCAATCCGCTCACAGCTCTCAGCCGCTGGAAGATCTTCGACAACATCCGGCGCAGCCTTGTGGCGCCCGCATTATTAGTGTGGCTGCTCGTGGGCTGGGGCTTGGAACCTGCCTGGTCATGGCTGTTCACCGGTTATGTGCTGGCGATCCTGTTCTCCAGCGGCATCCTGCGCACCCTCACCAGCATTGCGCGCAAACCAGAGACCTGCGGCTGGCATCTTCATTTGCGCACAGTCGGCAGCACACTCGGTCTCTGTTTTGCAGGACCACTGCTCGCTTTGGCCTGTCTTCCCTACGAGGCCTGTATCACGCTGGATGCCTGCTGCCGCGCCACCGGGCGCTTTGGCCTCACCCGCCGCGGGCTCTTACTCTGGAACCTGCCGCAAGACAAGCGCCGTGATCAGCGGCGGAGCCTCGCCGGATTCTTAGCCGAGATGTGGCCGATAAGCTGTCTAGCACTAGTTGGCGTGGCCGTGTGTGTGCTGCTGACACCAGAGGGAAACACCCTCGCCCGCCTGCCACTGCTCGCTGCCTGGTTCTGCGCCCCATTGATCGCCTGGTGGCTCAGTCGACCGTCTCGCGATGCCGCCCCTGATCTGGCCCCCGCGCAAAAGCAGTGGTTGCGGGCACTCGCCCGCCGCACATGGCACTTTTTTGAAACCTTTGTCACCGAAGAAAACCAATGGCTCCCCCCTGACAACTATCAGGAAACACCCGCACCTGAAACCGCCATGCGCACCTCGCCCACAAACATGGGGCTGGCACTGGCAGCCAACTTATCGGCCTGGGACTTCGGCTACCTATCAACAGGACGGTTACTGGAACGCACCAAGCATATGCTGAATGCCATGGGTCGGCTGGAGCGCTATCATGGCCACTTTTACAACTGGTATGACACCCAAAACTTGCAGCCTCTGCGCCCGCTCTACATTTCCAGTGTGGACAGCGGTAACCTGATGGGCAACCTGGTCGCCCTGCGAGGCGGGCTCAATGACCTGCGGCAACAACCAGCCGTCTGCCCACGTCAGCAGATCAAGGCTGGCTTGCGCGACACCCTGGATGTATTGCGGCAAGAGAGCGGACGACGTCCACCACAACTCTTGTTGCAGGCGTTGGATGCCGCCACCACCGCTGTTGAAGAACTCCCCCTGGCGGATGAGGTTGACTTCAGTATGCCATTCGCAGCCACCCTGCAGGCCGCCGTGCAACTTTGCAATGCTGCCGAACCCCTGGGGGGCGAGGTGCTGACCTGGGCTGAAATATTTGTTGCGCAATGCGAGGACCATGCCACAGATATAAATCAATTCGCACTCAACACCGGAACACCCCCACCCACCCTTGAAATGCTGGCACAGGCACCCGATGCGGGCGACGCGCTGGGTCAACACCAAGCAATCGCCCGACTCCACGCCATCACCAATCTCGAGATCCTGTGCTCGGAAATGGAAACCGAGATGGACTTCCTCTTTCTCTACGATGCTGCTCAGAACCTGTTAAGCATCGGTTATGATGTCAGTGCCCGTCACCTTGACCCCGGCCGTTACGACCTGCTGGCCTCAGAGGCGCGCCTTGCCAGTTACCTGCTGGTGGCCAGCGAACAGGCACCTGTTGACCATTGGTTCGCCCTGGGGCGGCTGCTCACACAGCACAAGAGAGCCACTGCCTTGCTCTCCTGGAGCGGCTCAATGTTTGAGTACCTCATGCCAGCCTTGCTGATGCCCCACTACCGCAACACGCTCTTGGATCGCACCTGCCGGGCAACGATTGCCCGTCAGATCCACTATGGCCGTCAGCGCAACGTTCCGTGGGGTATCTCTGAATCGTGTTACAATGCCCGCGATGCCAGGCATGTCTACCAATATCGGGCCTTTGGTGTCCCGGGCATGGGTTTAAAACGAGGGTTGGCCAATGATCTGGTGATCGCGCCTTATGCCACGCTGCTGGCACTGCCGTTCGCACCGCAAGAGGCTTACGACAACCTGCGCCGCTTGGCCAACCAAGAGCATGCCCTCGGGGCTTATGGAATGTACGAAGCCATCGACTACACGCGCTCCCGTGTACCCCATGATAAAACAAGAGAGGTCATACGAACGTTTATGACTCACCATCAGGGCATGGGGCTGATTGCCATGGCCAACCTGCTGTTCAACGGGCGGATGATCGAGCGCTTCATGGCCGATCCTGCTATGCGTGCGACCGAACTGCTGCTCCAGGAGCGCATGCCGCAAGCACTATCCCTGTTGCAGCCGCACGCCCGCGAAGCCGAATCCGCAGCCAAGCCACAGACCGAACAGCCGGAAGCCGTGATGCGCGTTTTCTCCGATCCCGACACCTTGGTTCCTGAGGTTCACTTCCTCTCCAACGGCAACTACCATGTGATGGTCACCCACACGGGTGGCGGCACCAGCCGCTGGCGAGATTTGGAGATCACCCGCTGGCGCGAGGACGCGACCTGTGACAACTGGGGCTCGTTCATCTACCTGCGCGATGTCGGCTCAGCCGCTGTATGGTCAGCTGCCTTCCAGCCGACCCGTAATCCAGGCCAGAATTATGAAGCCATTTTCACACAGGGCCGCGCTGAATACCGCCGCCGAGATCATGATTTTGAAACCCACACCGAAATCTGCGTCTCGCCCGAGGACGACGTGGAGATCCGCCGCGTCACCCTCAACAACCTCGCACGCCGTCCACGCCGCGTCGAATTAACAAGTTTTGCTGAAGTGGTTATGGCCCCCCAGAATGCCGACTTAGCACACCCGGCCTTCTCCAAACTCTTCCTGCAAACAGAGGTGCTGCCAGAGCGTCAAGCGATCCTATGCACACGCCGCAAACGCTCCCCTGAAGATGTCACCCCCTGGCTCTTCCACCTGTTGATTGCAATCGAGGCCGATCAAGCACCCACATTCGAGACCGACCGCGCCCGTTTCATCGGGCGTGGCCGCACCGCCGCCAATCCCATCGCCATGGAAGCGCCGGAGAGTGAGCCAGCTCCGCTCTCCAATAGTGCGGGCTCGGTTTTGGATCCGATTATTGCTGTACGCCAACTGATCGTCATTCCTGTTGACCGCGTAATCACCGCGCACCTTGTCACTGGTGTGGCCGAAACTCGCGAAGCAGCACTGCAATTGATCGCGAAATACCAGGACTGCCACTTTGTTGAACGCGCTTTTGAAATGGCGTGGTCCCACAGTCAGATCGTCATGCGCCAACTGGCTGTCAGCGAAGCGCAGAGCCAGCTTTATGGCAGGCTGGCCAGCTCCATCATCTATGCCAACGACCACCTCCGCGCACCAGCCAGCGTGATCGCGCAAAACCGCCTAAGCCAGCAAAGGCTATGGCACTTCGGCATCTCAGGCGATCTGCCAATCCTGCTGCTGCGTATCCGCGACCTCAAACACCTCGACCGTATCCACGAGATATTGCGCGCCCACGCCTATTGGCGCACAAAAGGAATCACCTGCGATATTGTGATCATCAACGAAGACTACTCAGGCTACCGGGCAACACTGAATGACCGCATCATCGATGCAATCAACTCCGGCCCCGCCGCTGGATTGCTGGACAAACCCGGCGGCGTGTTTGTGCGCCGTATCGAGACCTTGTCGGAAGAGGAGCTGACCCTGCTCGCAACCGTGGCACGGGTGGTGCTCTACGACACCGCCGAAACTTTGTACGAGCAAGTTAGCCGCATGGTCTCCACCCGACGCCTCCCCGAACGCTTTCACCCGACGCAATCGGATCTGAAGCCTGTGGTGCCAACCCCGTTGCGCACCCCTGAAAGGATCTTTGTCAACGGCCCAGGCGGTTTCACCCTTGACGGACGCGAATACGTGATCCGTCTAGCACCGGGCGAGACCACCCCCGCGCCGTGGTGTAATGTGATTGCCAGCCCGCATATCGGCACTGTGGTGAGTGAGAGCGGCAGCATGTACACCTGGGTCGAGAACGCGCATGAATTCCGGCTGACCCCATGGCACAACGATCCGGTGAGCGACACCAGCGGCGAGGCCTTCTACCTGCGTGACGAAGCCACCGGCCGTTTCTGGTCGCCAACCATCCTGCCGGCACCCGGTGTATCAGGCACCATCTGCCGACATGGCTTTGGCTACACGGTCTTCGAATATGAGGAAGCCGGCATCGCCGCTGAAATATGGGTGTATGTGGCTATGGATACGCCCGTAAAGTTTGTTGTGATCAAATTGCGCAATCAATCCGGGCAACAGCGTAACCTCTCGCTGACCGCTTTTTATGAGCTGGTGCTGGGTGAGTGGCGCCACAGCAATGCCATGCACATTGTCACCGAGGTCGATCCCCGCAGCGGCGCGCTCTTTGCCAGTAACCCCTACAGCCGTGAGTTCGCCAACCGTGTGGTATTCGCCAATTGCAGCGTTACTGAAAGGTCTTATACAGGGAGCCGTAACGAGTTCATCGGCCGTAACGGCTCGCTCGCTAACCCCGCAGCCTTGCACCGTGAGCGCCTCTCCAATGTGACTGGCGCTGGGTTGGACCCTGCCCTTGGGTTGCAGGCCTTTGTCACCTTGGATGTCGGCCAGTCGCAGGAGGTGGTCTTCACCCTCGGTGCTGCCGCTTCAACGGCTGAGGCGCAATCCTGCCTAGCGCGCTATAGCGGACCCAACGGCGCCCGCGACGCATTGAACGCCGTGTGGGAGCATTGGAACCACACACTCAGCCGCGTCCATGTGGAAACCCCTGACCAGGCAACCAATGTGCTGCTCAACGGATGGCTGCCCTACCAGGTACTCTCCTGCCGCTACTGGGGGCGCAGTGGCTACTACCAGTCCGGCGGCGCCTATGGGTTCCGTGACCAGCTCCAAGATACCATGGCGCTGATCCATGCCGCCCCGCATGTGACACGCGAACATCTGCTGCGGGCCGCATCCCGTCAGTTCATCGAAGGCGATGTGCAGCACTGGTGGCACCCCCCACAAGGCGCGGGCGTGCGTACTCACTTCTCTGATGACTACCTATGGCTGCCCCAGGTAACCATACGCTATGTTCAGGCAACAGGCGATACAGGCGTGCTTGATGAATCCATACCATTCCTCAGCGGACGCCCCGTCAACCTTGATGAGGAGGCTTACTATGAGACCCCGATTCACGCCAACGAGAGCGGCACTCTCTATGAGCACTGTGTGCGGGCGTTGCGTAATGGGCTGCGGTTCGGCGCGCACGGGCTGCCTTTGATCGGCTGTGGCGACTGGAACGACGGCATGAATCTCATCGGACGTGATGGCAAGGGCGAAAGTGTCTGGCTGGGCTGGTTCCTGTACGACAGCCTGACCCGCTTCTCCGAACTTGCCACAGGCCATGGAGATAAAGATTTCGCCGCGTTTTGTCTGGAGCAGGCGCAAGCTCTGCTACTGCGGATCGAAGACACCGGTTGGGATGGAGCGTGGTATCGCCGCGCCTACTTTGATGATGGCACCCCGCTCGGCTCGGCCAGCAACGAAGAGTGCCGCATTGATTCGCTCAGCCAAAGCTGGGCGGTTATCAGCGGTGCCGCAAAACCAGAACGGGCGCGCCAAGGCATGGCAGAGGTCTCGGCCCAGCTGGTTGACCGCGACACGGGCATAATCCGACTGTTCACGCCGCCCTTTGACAGCAGCGACATTGAACCAGGCTACATCAAGGGCTATCCACCGGGGATGCGCGAAAACGGTGGGCAGTATACGCACGGCGCGATCTGGTCGGTGATGGCACTGGCCTTGCTCGGTGAACACAGCGAGGCATGGGCGCTCTTCCGTATGCTCAATCCGATCCTCCACAGCGATACCCCTGAAAAGGCCGCGCACTACTGCGTGGAACCCTATGTCATGGCTGCGGATGTCTATGGTGTTGAACCTCACCGCGGTCGCGGCGGGTGTTCGTGGTATACAGGTGCCGCTGGCTGGATGTATCGCCTGGGCCTTGAAACACTCCTCGGGCTGGAATGGCACAACGATCATTTACTGATCAACCCCAGGCTGCCGGAACAAGGATGGAAGCTCTATCGCATCCGCTATCACTACCGCGAAACAACGTATCACATCACAATCCGTAAGAGCGCTAAACCCTTACAGCACTCCCAGGTGCGAGTGGACGGCATCAAACAAAGGGATGCCCGTATCCCCTTGCGGAACGACGGTGGCGAACACCAGATCGAGGTGTTGGTTAGAGGTTAGGAAATAAGGGGGTCTGGTCAGCCGTGCCTCCGGTTTACGATAGCGGCGACGATGCTGGTTGACGATTTTTCAGGGGCGGAATTTTTAATCGTAATCCGCTATCGCATGCCGCGCCGAGCGACTGGAAGGCGGGGCGCATATCATCGTCGGCCAGCATCGGGTGTAGTAGCCGCTCTATGAGCGGCATATGTCGCTCATCAGGCGTCGTCCCGCAAGCGGAACTATGCCCGACACGTAGAGCGACTACTACACTAAACCCCGATAAACGTTCAATAGACAATTTTTGAAAAGAACAAGTAATTGTTTTTTCTAGTCGCCTAAGCGACTAATGTACAAACTTCAGAACAGTGTCATCTGCCCGGAAGAGCCATCGCCCCCTTTTTTTCTCTTATGCTTGGCGAGTTTGGGTAGGCCTGCCTCCAGCTCGCCCTCTTCCAGGTTGGAGAGAATTTCGCTGGAGCGAGCCGTGACCTCGGAGGGCATGCCAGCTAGGCGGGCGACGTGGATGCCGTAGCTCTTATCAGCGGTTCCCGCTGCGATCCGACGCAGGAAAACAACGCTGTCACCATGCTCGCGCACCTGAACTGTGTAGTTCTTGACCCCCTTCAATGTCAGCACCAGATCAGTCAGCTCATGGTAGTGGGTCGCAAAGAGGGTTTTCGCTTTCACCCGCCGCTGGTTGTGCAGATACTCCGCCACCGCCCAGGCAATGCTGATTCCATCAAAGGTACTGGTGCCGCGCCCAATCTCATCCAGCACAATCAGGCTGCGCTCAGTGGCGTTGTTCAGGATATTGGCGGTTTCCTGCATCTCAACCATGAAGGTGGAGCGTCCGCGCGCTAGATCATCGCCTGCGCCCACCCGGGTGAATACTCGGTCAATCAGCGGAATACGCGCCTTGGAGGCTGGCACGAATGAGCCGATATGCGCCATAATGGCGATGATCGCCACCTGACGGATATACGTTGATTTGCCGGCCATGTTGGGCCCTGTGATCAGCATGATCTGATGGTTGGAGCAGTTCAGGAAGGTGTCGTTGGCCACAAAAGCTTCGGCACCGGGGATCTGTTCAATCACGGGATGGCGCCCGTCGCGGATATCGAGCTCATCACTCTCGGTGATCTCAGGGCGCACATAACCGAGCGCCAGCGCGCGATCAGCCAGTGACATCAGGACATCAAGCTGCGCCAGGGCATCGGCGGTCTCCTGGATTGCGGCGGTTTTGTCGGCCATTTTCTCGCGTACCTCACAGAAAAGCTCCAGCTCCAGTGCGGTTGAGCGCTCTTGAGCACCGAAGATTTTTTGCTCATAGCTCTTCAGCTCAGGGGTGATATAGCGCTCGGCATTGACCAAGGTTTGACGGCGCTCATATTCGGACGGCACAAAGGCCACCTGGCCTTTGGAGATCTCAATATAAAAACCTAAGATTTTGTTGCGTCTGACTTTCAGGGTTTTGATGCCAGTACGTCCCTGTTCGGCAGCTTGGTATTTGGCGAGAAAGGCGTGGCCCTCAGAGGCCAGTGCCCTGAGTTCATCCAGCTCAGCATGAAAACCTGGGCGGATAATACCGCCATCGTTGAGCGTAGCTGGCGGTGTGTCATCAATTGCCCTCCGCACCAGCTCAACCAATTCTGGCAAGGCGTGCATGCGGTCAGCGATTGTTGCAAGCAACTGATTACAGGGTTGGCGCATACGCTCTGCAATCTGCGGCACTGGTATAAGGGAGGCTGCCACTGCTTTCAGGTCGCGGGCATTGCCGCGTCCGGCGTTGACCCGGGCGATTAGCCGCTCAAGATCGCGGACCCCGCTCAGCAGCGTACGCAGGTCAGTGAGCAGCATGCGTCCTTTGGTCAGGCATTCGATTGTGTCCAGTCGGTTGTTAATGCCTGTTGCATTGCGTAGCGGACGCGTGATCCAGTTGCGCAGCATGCGTGCGCCCATAGGGGTCTGGGTGCTGTTCAGCACGCCTTGCAGGGAGAACTCGCGCGGCTTGCCGCGCGCCCCAATCAAATCCAGATTGACACAGGTACTCTCATCTAAGGTGAGAAATGAAGCAGCCCGGCAGAGGTGCATGGTGCGGATGTGGCTCACATTATGGCGCAGCGACTGGCTGACATAGTGTAGTAACGCCCCGGCCGGGCAGACCAGCTCACTCTCGTCTTCACATCCATAGCCCTCCAGCGAGTGGACCTGGAAATGCCGCACCAGCATGTCGTAGGCGCAGTCATACTCAAAGCACCAGCTGTCGATTGCAGTTAAGACTCCGGTCGCGTCTGATTGTAGGATCTCGCGCAATCGTGGATCTTCGATTTGATCGGCAGCGGCCAGTGTCTCGCTGGGTGCGCAGCGCTTCAGATGTTCGATCAGCCCCGCAGCATCATCGGAGCATTCAACGGAGAACTCACCAGTGGAGAGGTCCAATAGCGCCACACCGAATCTTTTACCAGCATGGACGGCGCAGATGAAATTATTGCGCTCTGAATCGAGTATCTCGTCCTCGGTCACCGTACCCGGGGTCACCACGCGGGTCACCTCGCGCCGCACAATGCCAGCGGCTTGGGCTGGGTTTTCCACTTGATCACAGATCGCGGCTTTGCATCCAGCGCGGATCAGCTTTGCGAGATAGCCATCCAGAGCGTGGTGGGGAACACCGCACATAGGAGTTCCGCCGCGCTGTGTAAGGGTGACACCCATAATCGGGGCTGCCACCTGGGCATCCTCAAAGAACAGTTCATAGAAATCTCCCAGCCTGAACAGGAGTATTACCCCATCAGGAAGCTCTGATTTAATTCTTCGGTACTGCCGCATCATGGGAGTCAGTTCACTGCCGACCATATTCGGGAAATCCTTTTCGTAATTATCATCGTTTCAGGATATGAACGCACTGGCCGTGATAGGCATGGGCAGCCTCCATCCAGGCTTCGGCCATGGTGGGGTGTGAGTGGATGGTGTTGCCGATTTCATCAATCGTCAGCTCGTTGCGGATGGCAAGTGCTGCCTCGGCGATCAGTTCCGTGGCATGGCTGCCAACCGCCTGCGCGCCGAGCAATTGCCCGGTCTGTGCATCGGCAATCCACTTCACAAATCCATCGGTCGCACCGGCGGCCATGGCTTTGCCCAGCACCGCAAAGGGGAATTTCGCGCTCTGGATGGATCGCCCCTGCTCCTTGGCCTGCGCTTCACTGAGGCCGACCATGCCAACCTCGGGCATGGTGAAGATGCACGATGGGCAGACCTTTTCAATCGAAGATTTCATGCCCGCGATCACTTCCGCTGCAACCACACCCTGCTGGGTGGCGGCATGCGCCAGTTGGATTGATCCAGTGATCAGATCGCCGATGGCAAAGATTGAAGCAACGTTTGTGCGGCACTGCTGATTGACCGGGATCGTTCCATTCTTTTCAGTTTTAACCCCCGCGCGTCCTAACTCCAAGGCAGCGGTATTGGGGGTGCGCCCAATGGAGACCAGCAACGCGTCACCGCACAACTCCTGCTCCTTATACATGCCTGTCACTTTGCCGTTGGAAACCTTGATCTCGGTCAGCGGAGCGCCCGTCATAATCTGAATACCGAGCTCCTCCATCTTTTGCCGCAGTACCCGGCGCACATCGCGGTCCAGAATAACCAGGATATCATCGAGCATCTCAACAATCGTGACCTGAGTGCCCAGTGCCGCAGCCATGCAGGCGAACTCGCAGCCAATCACGCCGCCGCCCAGTACCAGCAGGTTTTTGGGCAACTCTTTTAGATCAAGAAAAGCGCGGCTATCCATCACCAGCTTGTGCTTGGGCAGGAAGCTGGGCATGGCGGAGTCGCTGCCAGCCGCGATAATGATGGACGCGGCTCGTAACCAGCGGGTAGTTCCATCCGGCTGCGCAACAGAGATCCTGTCAGGGCCTTCAAAGCTGACGCTGCCGCTAATCATCTCAACCCCGTTGGATTTCAGCAGCATCTGGATTCCGCCAGTTAGTTTTTTGACAATCCCCTCTTTGCGTTTGATCATCACCGAGTAATCAAATGCAACCTTAGCAGTGCTCACGCCGAATTCATCCGCGTGCAGTGCTTGCTGATAGCGCTCGGCTGAGGCGATCAGGGTTTTGGTGGGGATGCAGCCCCAGTTAAGGCAGGTTCCGCCAAAAGCCTCTTTCTCAATGATCGCGGTCTTCTTACCGAGTTGCGCGGAGCGGATCGCGGCGGGATAGCCGCCAGGACCGGCACCGATCACAATCACATCATAGTCGTACATAGTTTACCTCTCAATTATTTTTTACCACCGAAGAGGATCAAGCTGGCAGCTTGACATTTATCTCCCGGCGGATTTGCAGCAGGGGGATTAAGTCAGCGATTTCCAAAGCTCCAGATCTTCCAGTTTGGCTTTGATTGCATTGATGAATTGAGCGGCAATTGCACCGTCAACAATGCGGTGGTCAACCGAGAGAGTCATCGCCATGATGGTTCTGATCTTGATCTCGCTGTTGACTACCGCAGGCACCGCTTGGCCGCTGGCAACCGCCAGAATACCAGCCTCGCCCGGGTTGATGATGGCCGAGAACTGACCCACTCCCAGCATACCCATGTTCGAGACTGTGAAAGAACTGCCAACCATCTCATCCGGGGTCAGTTTTCCGTCGCGTGCCCTCAGGGCCAACGCCTTGGTCTGCGCTTTCAGCTCCTCCATGGTCAGGGTCTGGGCCGCGCGGATGACTGGCACCAGCAAGCCGTTCGCGACGCTGACCGCCATGCCAAGGTCAACATCACCGCGCCAGGAAACAGATTTTCCATCGGTGGTGGAGTTGACGATCGGGAATTCCTCCAGCGAAAGGATCACCGCTTCCAGGATAAAGTCATTCACACTATAACTTGTGCCTCGCTCTTTGAGCAGCAGACGGTATTTCATCAGATCCGTGATGTCGGCTTTGACAGTCACATAGAAGTGGGGGATGTTCTGTTTGCTTTCGACCAAGCGGTTGGCAATCACCTGCCGCATGCGCGACATGGCCACTGGTTTGCGCTTCATCTCCCGTTCAACATCCTCGGTCATAATGCGGCCGCCATCGCCGGAGCCGCGTACTGTAAGTATATTGACCTCATTAGCGGCAGCCAGACGTTTAGCCGCTGGCGTGACGCGCAGGCGATTATAGCCTGAGCTTTCCATGTGCGCGCGTAAATCTTTCTCAACAATGCGTCCGCCCGGGCCGCTGCCTTTGACGGGTGATGGATCAATACAGGCCTCTTTGGCTAATGCCCTTGCCCGTGGAGATATGATCAGTTTAGCCGGCTTGCCGGGTGCAGGGGCTGGTCTGGGCAACGGGGGTGTACTCGCGGTTGACGCTGGCGCGACTGTCAGCGGCTGGGTCGCGGCGGCGGGCACTGGGGTAGAAACCAGTAGCGGCGCGGGCTGCGCTGCAGGTTTTTCGGGTGGCGGGGGGGCTGCAGGCACCTTTTCGCCCTTTGCGCCAATATAACCGACGATGGTGTCAACCGGCACTGTGACGCCTTCGCGAATATAGATCTTCAGCAGAACTCCCTCAAAGAAATTCTCCACTTCCAGATTGGCTTTGTCTGTTTCTATTTCAAAAAGGATGTCACCTTTTTTAACAGTATCGCCCTCTTTTACCAGCCATTTGACAATGGCGCCTTCTTCCATCGTTTGTCCGAGTTTCGGAAAGATAACAGCCTGAGCCATAGTATCTCCATGCTTTAATATTATTATTAAGGAAGTTGCTGCGAGAGCTACTCCATGATTAAATCTTTTATAATAGCGCATTTATCCGAAATTTGAAATCACGAAAAAATAAAAGAAGGTTGAAGCGAAGGGCGCGAAGATTTTTTAACCACAAAAACTTGGTATAAACCGGTGTGTACATCAAATGCCAAGTTTCTGAAACATGTCCTCGGCATCTTCGCAGACAGCCAAGTCACGACTAGCGTCCGATGCTTCGAATGCGCGTTTTGTTGTCGTTGTAGGAACGACTACGTCAAAAGGAAGTCCATCCCGAAGTCCGAAAAACTGCTAGAAAAAGAAGAAATACCTCTTAATATAATAGAAATAATTATTAAGAGGATTTAGTTTTATGGCATTATGACTGAAACTTATTGACCGGAACACCCCTATGTTGTTACCGCCTGATTTGCGGGATTGGGTTCCGGAAAATCACATAGTGCAGTTGAACCGGTTTTCGGAATAAGAAAAGAAGTGATGGGTTTCCGCAGGTTTCTGACGAGAGGCATTGAGTCGGTATGCACTGAATGGGATCTTGTCACTCTGTCATATAACTGCAAACGGCTTTATAACATCATCAATGCTTAAAAAAAGGGCATATCGGCTCGCATGGAAGCCTCATTATCATAAAACCACAATAGCACACAGAAATCTAACTCACGCATAAGGTTGCTTTCAAAGACTTGCCATCAGATTTGAGCATCTGCACTCTGGTCAGCCGTACTAAGAGCAGTATGCAGTTCACGCACTTCGTCACTCTACGCCCAGTGCGCGGGCCTAGTCGCTTAGCCACGCGCATAATCAGATTGAATCACAGCCTTACCTTACCGCGCTGTGCTGAATCGAGAGTACCCGCAACTGTCCCTTGAAAAAGGGTACGGTGCCATTCCGCAGACGATCACCCCGTCCGCCGAAATGCGACGGCTGGAGGTAGAGTCCGATCCCTTCACACGGAAAACTTTCGCTCCGGCCATTGACGCTGATCGTCAAATGCGAAGCATCGCGCGTAACCACCACCCGCTGCCACTTATTCGGTAACAGAGAAAGATCCGTTTTGAAATCGAGCCGTGAGCAAAAGGGAAGTTCGGAATGATCGGGGGTCCGCCGTGAGTAGGCCAGCGTTAATTTTCCGCCTTTGATCTCCACGGTCAGTCCGCCGACGGTTTGCGCACCATGACGAAACAGGACATATTCGGGTTTCGTTGTTTCGGGGCGGATCTCGAAAGTCAGCGTAAAACCGGCACGCTGCGGCATGAAGGTGGCAGGGAGTGCCAGAAAGTTGCCGCGTTCGCCGTCAAAGCTCAACACCCAGCGCCCACTCTCATCCTGCTCCCAGACCGGGGCTGGCCGGTCGGCACCTTTAAAAATCCCGCGCTGATAGAGCGGGAAAGGAATCGAACTGCTGGCACCCTCCAACCCGATAAAACCAATTGCAGTCGAGAGATAACTCCCGGCATGACCATAAAACTCTCGCCTAGCGGCTGTATGCAGAATATTGCCTCAGCAGGGTGTAAAGTCGTAGTTGATCACTGGTACCCGGTTGCTGGCTATTGAGAGTTCGACAAACCGCCCGACCGAGTTGGCGTAAACAGGAACCGTTACCTGCGCATCCGACGGATTCTGATTAAAGGCATAGGGCCGACTCCAGAAGACCTTGCCAGCCTCGGTCACAACGCGTAAAGCCAACACTCCGCTGGGATTATCGACTGCCACCGCCTGGCTGAACAACACTGCGTTCGTACCGGGAGGTAACGGGTTTTCCCGAGGCCGATGAAATGTCTCGAGCGCAAACATGAGGCCGTTGTCGAACACTTTCGAAATCACCCCGTACTCGCCCAGCTCGTCGAAGGGCAGCGACCAGGCGAACGCTGCCGCAGAGTTGGTCATGTCCGACCCCGTCACAGTAAGCACCGCACGTGCGACCTCGCCCGTTGCCAGCGAGATCAAGCGGTCTCGCGCCCAATGGTCTGCGCTGCCGGTGTACACTGCGTCGTTCCATTGGCCTATACTGCCGACGCGCAGCTTCTGCGTGAATGCGGGGCCGACCTTGGCCGCCTGATTGGGAGCGGGTAAATTAAATGTCAATGCCGATGGGGCATTGGTCAGCCCAACTGTAAATTTGATATGACGGTAACAGGGATCATTGACATAATGCCAGCTCAGTTTATAGAGCCTGCGATCGGAATCATTCTGCAGAAATTCGTTGTGAGGATCCCAGGCGAATACTTCCAGGCTGTCTTGTACCACCTCTACTGCAGCCAGTTGCTCGGGTGAAACGAGGTCGGTCTGGACTGTGATACGACCGATTCCGGGCTCGATTTCCCGGACACGATCGATGAACGCCACCTGCGTCCGCTTTGGTCGCAGCACGTTCCTAAGCGGTGTGTTGGCATAGGTTTGATCCCAGCATGTCGTACTCCTTAACACGGTGAAGGGCAGCCCCTCCTCGAACGCCTGTGTGGCGCCGTCGCAGGTGATTATCAAGCGGGTGCATAATGCCTGACAGTTCGCAAATTTTTCGCTCGGCAGTCGATAGGTCTTATCCTTCAGCACAGCGGTGTCGAAAGACTCGGGGGCAGCGCTATGGACCACCCGTCCCTGTTCGTCCAGCACCTCCAGCCTGACGGAGTAGGTTTTGCTTTGATCAGTATCGGGGACGTGCAGCAGCTCGATATCGTGCGTCCAGCCCGGGGTAAGTTGACGGCGCTGGCTGACGATCAGGTTAGGAATCGCAGTGTTGTCACCCGGATTGGGGGAAGGCGCGATGCCTTTGAAGCGGTCGGTATAGTACTTCATGATCCTCTGCGTCGACATCGGGCAGCTTACCTGCGGTTGGAAACCGGTATCTTCGTTGAGTTCATCCCACTCCGGACAGATGATCAGGTCGGGGTGGTGATGATCGGCGAGATCAAGGAACTTGCGTAGCGTTTTTGTTCCGTCGCGTGTCATGCTCTGTGACCCGTGGTAACTCGTATAGCCGACCGTCGCAGAAGTGGCAAATAGTTTTTGTCCCGTAAACTCCGGCTCGGCCAGCACTGCGGTAAACAACGGAAACAGTACCTCGTCTGAAAATTGGAAGTCGAGGGTCGTGTCCGCGGCAGAGGCATGGTGTCCAAGATAAAGGCCATCACAGGCCCGCGTATAGGCACGCAGATAGTCGATCATGCGCAGCAAAAGCGTTGCTGGCAGGCTCCCATTGGTCCGGTACAAGCCGTAAATTGTATGAATGTTGAAGGGGCGGTTTTCGGTGTCGGTGAAGCTGATGAACCCCATTTGTGGCAGGAAAAGCGTCCGATCACCGCTGCGCTGACGATAATCGGCAACATGTCTGGCAATACGCTCGGGCGGCCATCGATCCATGTGATAGCTGCTGATCACGCTTTTACCGTTGATGCGAAACGCATACGCATTGGTCACAATCAAACCGAACTTGTCATCGCCGATGTTGGCGTAGGCATCGTCGGAGGTTACCTCCAGCATCACGCTGAACTTTGACGGGTCGAGCTTCATCCTGGCCGCAGTATCATAGACCACGTCAATCACCCGCTTAGCGGGCTGAGGCCAGGCAAAGGTGGCAAATCCATCCACACCGTAAGCCTGATACAATTCAAACGATTTGCGAAAACTCGTGAATTTGTGGTCAGAGCCCTCCACGTCCCAGAGCAACCGGCTGGCAAAAAGCGGACGCAGGTGCCAATAATAATAGTCTCTATATAGACGACCGGAGTATTTGGTCTGGCTGCGGATGAACGTATGCGGTCGTGCCAGAAGGGGTTGGCGTTTGGTGCCTTGAGCAGCCAGTTGGATCAAGAACTCCCTTCCTGCGGCAAAATCAGCCGCGGAATTGGTTTCAATTGAACTGATTCGCTTGATTTGGCGCTCGTAAGGGCTGCCATAACACCAGCATGCCAGCATTACAACGACGGAAATTATCCTGAAGCTTCGCATAGAAACACTCTCCTTGGCAACCTTCTCAAAATAACGCGCCTCCCAGATGGTGCGCACCAACGGCTTCTGCACATAGACACTGCAACCCTGCCGCATCGCAGTGATCGCCGCCGCTGCATGGGTGTGATCAGGCGTGGAGACCGTCACTGTATCCAGATTTTCACACTCATCCAACATTTTACGAAAATCAGTGTAACACTTCACATCAGCACCGGGAACCTTCGCTTTAATGGCCGCTACCCCCTGTCAAGCTGAGTGAGGTCAACATCGCACAGCGCGACAATATTCTCGCCATTGGCAAACATGGTATTCCAATCGCCCCGCCCTTTTTTGAATGAAAGCTTCTTGCCTGCTAGCATAAAACTTAAAAATGTTTCTCCGATAAAAAAACAATTAAAAAAACACAATTAAAAAAACACTTGACTCTTCCCCTCCCCTACGCATATAGTGAGACATTGTCAGAAAACGACCGAGGTTACCCTTTAAGGAAGTTCTAACCGAAATGATGTTTAATTGTAAAATTGGTTTATTAGCCTGTTGTTGCGCCGTAGGGTTCTTCATCAGGCTTGAAACACATGCTGAGGTTCCGCAAGATGTGCCTGCATTATATAGCTTTGAAAGCGGCACAATCAGGCTCTCTATCGGCAGCGACGGACGTGTGAAAGGCGTTGTCGATAAAAAATCCGGTACCGATTATGCCGATCTTCGGCAGAGTCCGGCCTTTGTTCGCGTGAAGATCTCCGGCAAGGTGGTGCCGGCAGTAAAGACTGTTCGAGAAGGCAACAGCCTGGAATTCACTTTTGGCATTGCCAATGCCCGTGTCGTGCTGCATTTCAAGGGCACAGCGAGCGGCATCGTGGTGGAGGTGGTGTCGGTTGAGGGGCAGGAGATCGAAGAGTGTATTTTTGTGCATGTGCCGCTAAAGTTGAAAGGCAATGTCGACGAGTCGTTCGCGGCTTGCGCGCTGGCGCTGACACTGAACGCAAAAGTGTCGCGGTTGCCCGGGCATGTGAATTTTCTGGACGCGCGGTGTTATCCCCGTTTCGGTTTTGCCGGGGCCAAGGTCGTTTTGGTCGGCGGGGCTACGGATGACTTGCGCGGTTTATTGCAAGCGGCGATAAAAGTGTCACCGGAACTGCCGCATTCGCCGATTGGCGGGCCGTGGGCGCTGGACGCGGAGATCAACCGCGGCTCTTATTTGTTTGCTAATGTTGCCGAAAAAACAGTTGATGACTGGATCAAACTGGCTCAGAGTTTAGGAATCAACCAGATTGATTTCGACGGCATGTCACGTTACGGCGATGCCGAGCCGTACCCGCACTTGTATCCCAACGGGCTTGCCGGGCTCAAGCAGGTGGTTGAAAAAGTGCAGGCCGCCGGGCTCAAGGCTGGGTTGCATACATACGCGTTTTTCATCGATAAAAGGTGCCCTTGGATAACGCCTGTGCCGGATGCACGGTTGGCCAAAGCCAAGATTTTCACCTTGGACACTGCGTTAAGCGAGAGCAACCAGACGGTGACAGTGGCGGAAACAACGGTCGGCATGTCGGCTATCACCGGGTTTTTTGTGCGCAACAGCGCGACGCTGCAGATTGGTGAGGAACTGATTGTCTTCTCCGAGGTCAGCCAGGAATCCCCCTATATCTTCACCAAGTGCAAACGCGGGGCTTACGGGACAAAGGCGGTCGCGCATGCGAAAGGGTCAAAGGCATATCATTTGAAAGAGTGTTTCGGGCGGTTTTTGCCTGATCCGAATTCGACATTGCTGGCGGAGGTGGCGGAACGGCAGGCTAAGGTGGTGAACGAGTGCGGTTTCGACATGATGTACCTTGACGCGCTTGACGGTCAGGACACTCTTGGCGGACGTGAAAATGGCTGGTATTATGGCTCAAAGTTTGTATTCGAACTGTGGAAACGCTTTGACCATCCGGTGCTGCTTGAGATGAGTACTATGCATCATCATCTATGGCGTTTGCGTTCGCGCATGGGTGCTTGGGATCACCCTAGGCGCAGCCAAAAGAGCTTTGTCGATATTCACGTCGCGAGCAACACGCAAGGCGGGAGCATGTTGCTGCCGATGCATTTGGGTTGGTGGGCGATCAAGTTCTGGGAAGGAACGCAAGTCGAACAGACCTTCCCGGATGACATCGAGTATTTATGCTGCAAAGCGATAGCTAATGATGTTGGTTGGTCGCTTCAAGGGGTGCGTCCAGGGGTGACGGCGGAAAACGCCAAGATGCAAAGGCTTGGCGAGATTATGCGGCGATATGAAAAATTACGACATTCCAACACGTTGCCGCAATCTACCAAGGAGCGGCTGAAGGTGCCAGGGGCGGAGTTTAAGCTCGACCTGACAACAGACGGACAAGATGTCTTTCTTCCAGCTATTTACGATAAGCACATGGTGGAGATGCGCACTCCGGAAACAGCCGCCTGGACAATGACGAACATGTTTCCGCGTCAGCCGTTGCGGCTGCGGCTGGAACTGCTGATGTCCGCTGCGGGATACGATGACGCGGGCGCGGTGCAAATGATTGGGTTTCAAGAGTCGGCGGAGATGTCAGCCTTGAAGCAGGCCAAAGGCGTGATGGCGACGCTTGTGCCGGACGGAAGCGTCAGCAAAGACGGTTTGTCCGGCGGTTGTTTGACTGCGACAAATGACCTTGGGGTGCGCCGCGCGACTTGGGCCGGGTTCGGTAAGAAATTCACGCCGCCGCTGAATCTTGGCGGTGAACGCGCTTTGGGCGTCTGGGTGTACGGTGACGGCCAGGGCGCGGTGCTGAATTTCCAGTTGCAATGCCCGTCGCATGTGGTGGCAGGTTGGGGAGAGCATTATGTGGTCATGGACTTCAAGGGCTGGCGTTATTTCGAGTTGATCGAGCCTTCTACCAGCTTATATGCGGATTACGTTTGGCCTTACGGAGGGCTTTACGGCATCTACCGCTCACCAATAAACTACAAGCAGATACAAGAAATCAAGCTTTGGGTCAACAACCTGCCGGCTAAAGGCGCCTCAAAATGTCATATCAGTCCTGTGAGGGCTCTGCCTTTGATCAAAGCCAAGATAAGCAACCCGCGTGTGAAACTCGGCGGGCATACATTGCGGTTGCCGGTTGAGTTGGAGAGCGGCTGTTATTTAGAGGTTGATCCTGACAGAGGATGCGCGGTTTTCAAGCCAGACGGAAATCTCATGAAAGAGATCTCGGTTGCCGGGGATATCCCTGTGTTAGAGTCAGGAGAAAACCGCTTGCGTTTCGAGTGTGACAGCGATGCGAATGCGCATCCGCGTGTTAAGGTTACGGTGATGTCGTATGGACTGTCATTACAGAACAAATAGAGTCGATTGGTCGATATATTTGGTTTTTTCAGTATTTTAACATCTCCTTAACATTACATATGGATGGCCAGAGTCTCCAACGAATTAATGCGAAAATTTTCCTGTTTGTTGTTTCAGGACGGATCTCGAAGGCCAGTGTAAAACCGGCACGCTGCGGCACGCTGGGATTGGCGCAACGCGCAAGGACGCCACAAAGATATGGCGGCGTGGACCTTGCTGCTCAAACTGGAACGCGTCGGTCTTAGCCAGCTACCACCGCGCCCGCAGCCAACTGGCTGCGCCTGGGCGAGACACGGGGCCGTACGCGCAATGACCGCGAGCGCAGCATCCTCGCCTACTGTCCTCTTCTCTTTTCCCCGCCTTGCCCTGATTCGCCCGGCTCCCAACTACTGGGATGTCAGGCTGATTACACTCTAAACACCTACTTCCATACCCCGTGAACGGCTACCACAATCTTAATCATAATCCTAATTAAACAACGGCAGCCTGTGGTGGGTTGAAATAGATAAGGATTGGGATAAGGATTGGCCCACCGACAACATGTTTTTAAGGACCATGTTTGTCTTGCCCTTAGGTAAGTGGCGGAGAGGGAGGGATTCGAACCCTCGGTACCCAAGGGGTACACAGCATTTCCAGTGCTGCACCTTCGGCCGCTCGGTCACCTCTCCGTAGAAAGAAAGGGTGTTTATACTATTTTCTAAGACGAAACACAATGGCAAAGTTTTGGCAAAGTTTTGGATTAAGAGTAAAATTAGGAATAGGAACTTGTTAAATTTTTGCTATAGTATGCGCATACGATGAATTTCCAGGATGATTACAGCGGGTGGGTTTATTAAAGAGCACGACAGAGTTGGTTTGGGGCAGATTTTTGTGAGTTTCATGAAGATCGGGGCGGTGCTGTTTGGCGGCGGCTATGCCATGTTGCCTTTGCTGGAACGCGAGGTGGTCGGGCTGAGGAAGTGGTGCCGAATTGAGGAGATGGGAGATTATTACGCTATGGCACAACTTGTTCCCGGAGTGGTCGCTGTCAACACAGCAATGCTGATCGGCCACCGCCTGCGCGGCTTCTGGGGGACTCTGGCTGCCATGTTGGGTGTTGTGCTGGTTCCTTTCTTTGTGTTGCTGGCGTATGCAATTGCTTTCGATAGTATGTCAGAGTTAGCTGTGTTGAAAGACGGCATGGCAGGCCTGCGCCCAGCTGTGGCAGGGTTGATGGTGGGCGTGGCCTGGAAGATGTTTAACCGAAGCCGTGAAACATCACTCGGTTTGATTGTCGCTCTGGGCACTGCGTTTCTAGCCGTGGTGATTGGAGTTTCGGCGGTGTACCTGATTGTGGGCGGTGTGCTGCTCGGAATACTGTGGTTCTTGGCTCAATATATAGGGATTTCAAAAAAAACAAGCAGCAGGCTGGACTAATCCAGCTCCTTTTGGTATAAGTGTTGTTCGTTTTGCCGTAATAGGCGAAAGGATGCTCGTGGAGGCTATCATTGGCTGACTGCCTTGCGGGTTAATAAAGGTACAAATGAAAGAGGTTTATAATGCCTAAAATGAAAACCAAGAAAGCTGCTACCAAGCGGCTTAAAATGTCGGCCACGGGTAAGATTAAACGCACTCAGTCGGGCAAAGCTCATCTGAATGGCCATAAGACCGCCAAGCGTAAGCGTCAGCTCCGTGGGTTAGTTGTTGCAAAAGATGTGTTCACGAAAACAGCGGCGCGTATGCTGCAGGGTAACTAATTTAAGGAGATTGTGCCATGAGAGTAACAAACGCACCCGCGTCTAGAGAGCGGCGTCGCCGCAGATTAGAGGCCGCCAAAGGTTTCCGAGGCGGACGCAGCAAGTTGTTTCGTACAGCAACGGAGGCCGTTGACCGGGCACAGCGCCTGGCCACAGTTCACCGCAAACTGCGTAAGAGAGAGTTCCGCTCTCTGTGGATTGCACGTATCAACGCCGCCGCACGCGCCGAGGGGATGACCTACAGCCGTTTGATTGAAGGGCTGATCAAGGCCAAGGTTGAGATTAACCGCAAGATGCTCTCTGAGATCGCGATTCACGATGCCGAGGGTTTCAAAAAGTTTATTGAGACTGCCCGCGCCGCACTGTCGTAAATACAGAATTCAGAAGTCAGAAGTCGTGAAGTCGATCTTTTTCACCCTTTGATAGCGATTCCGATAGTGGTCCCGACCCCGAGTTACAGGAAAGCTTTGTCGCTCATAGAGCGACTACTACAAATGTGTTGTGGACTGCAAGAGTTGTCGTTCGGTGTCGCTCATAGAGCGACTACTACAAATGTGTTGTGGACTACAAGAGTTGTCGTTCGGTGTAGTAGCCGCTCTATGAGCGGCATTGCATGTTTTGTGCCGCTCATAGAGCGGCTTCGGGCGACGATGGTGGCTGACGATTAGGATTAGGATTCAGACAAGAGGAGATGTATAGTGATCAAGGTAATTGTGGTGGAAGACGACGACCGACTGCACCCTGCAACCGGATTTGAGCGGGCCAAAAATCTAAAGCAGCTTGCCGCCGAAATCGAATTTAGTCGATTTCTTTACTGATCATTTTGGTCTTTGTCGCAGTAGTTGTTTAAGTGCATAACGAGTTGAGAGTAATGTAACTTTACATAAAAACTCGCATCTTCTGGTATGTCTATCAAAATATATTTCCTTGAGCAGTGGAAAATTAAAGGCCCGATTATTTTCTCTGAGGTATTGTTTATAGTATGTGATTCCAGCTTTAGTGGCTGCTTTGCCGCCATCATCCAGATAGCGGTCGCTCAACTGAGAATAAAGCTTCCAAATATAAGCTTTATTTTTATGCAGATTATTTTCATGTATCCTGTAATAAAACACAGGCTTCTTTATAACTCTGAAACTGAAATTATTTTCATGTAAATATTGGTATGTTTTGATACGAAACAGGATATCATCAGCCAGAAAGTTTTCGTCAAAACCACCAATAGAGTCAAACAAACGCTTTCGGATAACCATAGATTGGACATACATACACGGTATAATATTAACATTGTGTGTTTCATTAAAATACAACTGTTCCGGTGAAAGCCTCAAAATTTTATCCATGGAAACCGTGTCCACCAGCAGATCTGTGGTTTTACCATTTTCTCGTAGATAGCAGCCGTTGCCTGCACACAACATGCAGCGTTCATCATCAAGCACAATATTTGCCCGTTCCATCAATGTGTTTTCAATGGCAAGATCATCACCGCCCATAAACGTAATTAATTCTCCATTTGCAAGATGCCCTAATTTGTTATATGTCCGGGTGGAGCCTTGATTTTCCTGTGTCAAGACAGTGATTTCAAACGGAGCATCCTTCGCTGCATCGCAGGCGCGTTGATATGTGGCATCGCTTGATCCGTCATCAATCACAATCATCTCTATATTGGGATAGTCCTGCCTGTAGAAACTCCGCATGGTTTCGGCAATGTACTGTCCGTGATTATAGGCGGCAATCAGAACAGATAATAACGGGGGCTGACTGCTGAACTTTAACATGCAAACCTCTTGGGATATTTATTTAATGGAAGACAAACGCTACCTGCTAGTTCAGGATTACAACGCTAACAACAATTCTTAAGAGTCTGGCAAACATGTTCTATCTGACCAGAGCTTAGATGCGGCCCTATTGGAAGGCTGAGGCATCGCGCAGCGGATCGCCGGCCATTCTCCAGGGAAAAAACTTGACCTTGGTATGCTTTCTGATCTGCGGGTGCAATCGGGTAGTGGGTTAGAGTTTGCACACCATTTGCTTCGAGATGTTTTTGGATTTTATCCCGTGCGCCGCTCTGGATGACGTATAGGTGCCAGCATGGCTGCGCCCATTCGGGAATGGACGGGGCTATGTTTTCTGGAAGGACGGTGCCATATGACTTGGCGATCTCTCGACGGCATTCGTTCCACTCATTCAAATAACGTAACTTAACTCGCAGGAACGCCGCCTGGAGTTCATCAAGGCGCGAATTGCACCCCCGTTGATCGTGATGATACTTCCTGGTGCTCCCATAGTTCGAAAGCTTTCGGATTTTTTCCGCCAGCCTTGCGTTGTTGGTGCAGACTGCGCCGCCATCGCCGAAGGCTCCCAGATTTTTTCCAGGATAGAAGCTGAATGCCGCAGTGTGGCCCAGTGATCCGCACGGACGGCCCTTGTATAAAGCACCATGGGCCTGGGCGGCATCTTCGATTACCTTGAGGCCATATTGTTCCGCGACGGCCATGATCGGATCCATGTCCGCAGGCTGTCCATATAAATGCACCGGCATGATGGCTTTGGTTTTTGTTGTGATTGCCGCCTCAATCAGGCTTGGATCGATGTTGAAGGTTTTCGGATCGATGTCGACGGGCACAGGGGTTGCACCGGTTTCACTCACAGCGAGCCAGGTGGCGATGAAGGTTTGCGATGGAACCAGCACCTCGTCGCCCGCACCGATGCCGTATCCGAGCAAGATCATGCGCAGCGCATCCAACCCATTTCCAACGCCGATGCAGTGTTCGATGCCGATGTAGGAGGCAAACTCGCCTTCAAATTCGGCGCATTCACGGCCGTGGATGAACCAGCCAGCATCCATGACACGCCGATAGGCTTCATCGAGTTCGGGTCGGATCGCCTTGGTCAGGTATTGCAGGTCTAGAAATGGAACATTCATAGTTATATTTTCAGAGCGACTAGATAGTCGTTGTAGTTACGGTAGTAGTCTTCTTCATCATATCGGTTGGAGGCCAGTACCATGCAGACTGCCCCCGAGGAAAAGTTGTCGAGCTCCCGCCATAGCATGGTAGGGACATAAAGCCCGTAGTAGGATCGGTTCAGATGGAAGCGTTTCCTTTCTTTTCCGTCGGTAAGTACCACGTCGAAGCTGCCGGATATGGCAATGATGAGCTGTTGCAGGTGTTTGTGGGCGTGGCCACCTCGTTCCGCGCCACCTGGCACGTCGTAGAGGTAGTAGACGCGTTGAATGTCGAAAGGTACATGACTGCCGCCTTCAACAAATGTAAGATTGCCGCGCGGGTCGGAGATTTTGGGCAGATCAATGATTTTGCATTCGCTAATGGACATCCAGTTCCTCCAGGACTTTTCCCTTCAGGGATGCAATGGATGGCATTACAAGCCCACTCCCCAAAGACGCTAAACACTCAGTATTACGCAACCCGTTTGAGAGCAGCACAACGTCACAGCCCAGATCTTTTGCGGCTTCCCAGTCTGCTTCCGTATCCCCGATCCACAAGGCCTGTTTTTTGAACGCTCTGGTCGGATACATGCTTCGTACCGTCTCGGCTTTCCCTTTGCCGCCGCCAGTATGGGCACACACCAGTACAGCATCCAGCAGGGGGCGCAGTTTCAACCGGGATAGTTGTTGTTCGAGGGCCGTTCTGTTGCTCCTCATGGTTACCAAGGTCAGCTCGATTCCCTGCGCTTGCCAGCCATCCAGGCAGTCGAGCGCACCTTCCTGCACTCTGTCCAAGGCCAGTGCTTCGGGGCTCTCGATCATTGCCATCCAAGAAACAAGAAAATCATTATAATGTTGCTCTGCACCGGACAGGCGTAGCAAATCTCTGCGATTAAGCAAGGCTCTTTTCTTTTCCCAATATTCGTTCATGCCGATTGGTTCAAGCTGTAATTTTTCCAAAATGCTACGGTAGCAGTGATAGTGACGCTCTTTGCCGTCCAGCAACGGCCCATCCAGATCCATAAATAGCTGCTTGATATTTTTCATACGTAGCACACGGCATAGATCTCGGCGGCATACTCGGGAAAATCTTTTCCAAGCTCATAGAATCCCTGGATCATTTCCTCTGACCAGTGGTCTTGTATTTGCCTGTTCGACAACGGCTTGAAGTAGACGCCGCCCATATCCTGAACCTTTAAACCGCTGGCCTCTATGTCGGCCCGCAGTGTTTTGGGTGTGTAAACTCGGCGATGGCCTAATGCGCGGTCCCGCGAATTCAATTGGCACGTATGATTAAGCAATCCCATTTTTACAGCAACCAGACGGTGTATGGAGTTTCCATTCGGTACGCCAAGAAACAACCTTCCCTCAGGTGACAGCCAATTCTTTACCCGCCGCAGCAAACCTGCTGGATCATCCACATGTTCTAAAACATGTTCTAGAATGATCGAATCAAATGATTGTTCCGGCTGGAATTCTTCGAATAAAGCATGCACTTTAACAAGATTCGGCCGTTCGGGTATCTGCGCCAATAAATCAGCTGCGCCTTCGACAATCGTTAACTGCTCGAAATCATTGACCAGGAATTGAGTCATTTCACCTTCGGCTGGTCCCAGCTCAAGACCTTTTTTGCCGACCAGTTTAGGTTTGATGGTTTTATAACGGTAACCGATCAGGCGCTTGTCAAAGTCCAGCTGCTCCTTTAAGTACCAATCCGCCAAAGACTCCACTCGTTTATGTTCATGGTTACTCATCTAATAGTCTCCTGAATGCCGCGATCTCTGCTGCAAGCCCCTCGGTCAGGTGAGTTTTGGGCCAATCGCCGATTATTTTTTCCATCCGGCTATTGTCGAACTTGTATGAGGTGCCGTTTGGCTTGTCTGGAAAATAGTTTATTTCATCATAGCTGCCGATTAATCGAATCAACAGCTGCACGATGTCTTTAAGCGTGACGGATTTGCCGCGAACAATGTTAAGCGGGTCGATATTGCCTTTAATAAGTGCAGCTCGAATGGTCGCCTCAATGGCATCTCCCACATATAGGTAATCACGCAAGGCACTACCGTCTCCATGTAAAACAGGAGCCTGTCTGCTCAATAGATTGCGAATCACAACAGGGATCAGTTTTCTATATTGATCTTCACCTGGGCCGTATATGTGTCCATAGCGCAGGATCGCATATTCGCAGTTGCGCTGTTTTGCCCAAGTGGAGATTAAGCTTTCGCAAAATAATTTTGAAGCCCCGTACAACGTATCTGGTTCGGTTCTGGCTCTTTCGGTTAGTGTTGCGTCGTGATCTACTAGCGGGGCGTATACATCAATTGTGCCTGAGAAGATAAGTTTCGCAGTCGTTTTCGGGAGGCTTTGTAACAACATGCGCGTCCCTGAAATATTGTCATCGACCGCCGGGGCGATGAGGTTGGCATCAGAGGGCATTTTTGGAATAAACGCGCCTAGATGGAATACGTAATCGATATGGCTGATGTCATGGGATGCCCAGTACTCAGGTGTTAGCTGATTAAGCTGGGATTTTAACCAAACTACATTTTGTTGTACGGTTTGCCTGGGTTGCCTTGAGAGCAACAGCAGCTTCACCCCGGAGATATTGGAGAGCCTTTCGGTCAGGTGTGCTCCAATAAAGCCAGTCGCGCCAGTTACGAGAACTATCTTGCCTTCTAATGTGTTCATAATTTTCTGGCAACCATTATGTCAAACTCAGCCCGTGTCGTCAATGCAGGTTCAACATCCATGCCGCGTATCCAGATTAAGCCATCTGGTAGCGGGTTAATGCGTTTTGACAGGGAGGGGAAGTTTCCATCCAGAGCTATGTTGCAATAAATTTCCGGCATATTAAGACCTGCTTTGGTAAAGAAATAATGTGTGGTAAAGAACCGGGCGATATTGATTTCCGTTGGATTGGGAACCCCGCTTTGGTCGTAGCACATATCCACAGCAAAAATCCCATGCGGCTTTGCATCAATGGCGAAAATAGCATCTTGGGCAATCCGATCCACGGTTTCATCCGAATAGGTTTCTCCAACCCCGGTTATTCCGGTCACACCAGACAATGTGCGGTCGCCGAAATTCCAGTTCAGTCGTCTCCGGGTCTGGGCAACTACCAGCTCGCCTTGGTGCCAGATTGAAAGCCATGTCACCGTATCCTTTGTGAGCAGTTCGGATGCGGTGAATTCCCCCCAACCGTTGAACCGATCGATCCAGATCTTTGCAAAGTCAAAATCATTTGCAGGGAGTGCTCCGCGGCCGCCACCGCCCTCGGTTGCCCGTATCCAGATGGTTTCGCCATAGATGTCGAAGGCTTTCTTTAAATCAGCCGGGGTTTTCAAAAGGATGGTTTTGGGGACGGGCACCCCCGCACGTTGCCAGATTTGATAGGATTTTTCCTTATCCACACAGTTTTCAATTGTTTCGGCTGCGGGCATATACAGCCTGACACCCAAGGCTTCAACCTGAGCGCGGAATCTGGAAACAGCCCTGATTTCATAGTCATGTTGTAGATGCAGGAAGTCAGGTCTAACTCTGGCCATCAATCTAAGAATAGCCGCTGGATATTCGGCGGCCATGGCAGGCGGCACGACATACTTTTCTTCCACATCAGCCAAAAACAAGTCAGAAGAAACACAGGAGGTTCCCACTAGATAATCATTGCGTCCTGATTCTCGTAATGATCTTATGAAGTTGTTTGAAGGTGCGCCGCCAGCACCGCCTACTTGAATTTTTGCCATAACTTTTCCTGTCTGCTTTGTATTGTTATTTAACGAATGTGTAGTGTATTGGAGTTGTTTCATTATTCGGATAGGCCCGGGCTATCTTTGCTTACGTTCTACGCAGTTGCCGAGGTTGGTGCCTTGTTGCGGGAAGCCGTTGGGGAGGAAGGCTTTTTCGCCGAGGAGGAAGGCTTTGGCGCCAGCAGCCTGGGCGCTGTATTTTAATCGTTTGGCGCTATTCAGGGCGAAGAGGGCTTTACGGTGGTATTGGGCGTATTGACGCTTGGGCCTCCGTTTTACAATGGAAGCTTCATGCTTGTTGAAGTAGTAGCAGCGGGACCAGCCATAGTGCCAGCTCTTCATGTATTCAATGGCGGGGTTGGGGGACGACCCTTGCCCAAGCAGGTGGTCAAAGAAGATATCGCCGCAGAGTTGAATTGAGTGACCGGAAGATATGGCGCGTTTACAGAGATCGTTCTCTTCGAAAAACAGGAAGATATTTTTATCGAAGTATCCAATTGAATTGAGTTTCGCCATGTCGAAGAGCATGGCGCTCCCACTGATCTTTTCGACGGATTTCGGGGGTTCGTCCGTGCAATCACTTTTCTTGGTGGCGGGGCCCCAGATAGCGGTGTTGGCGGAGCCTTGGAGCGCGTGGCCCAGCAGCTTTTGGATTTCCGCAGTGGTGGTTATGAGATCGGGATTTAAGAGCAGGGCATAGGGGGTTGTTGTTTTATGGAGTCCGACATTGGCCGCGCGGCCATAGCCGATGTTAGCAGGCAGGGTCAGGATGTCGGCGTGCGGAAAGCGTAACCTGAGTCTTTCTGCGCTGTTGTCCGTGCTGGCGTTGTCGACGATGATAAACCGGAAGGCTTGGTCGTTAAGCAACGGGGATAGGCAACGGTTGATCACCTCCTGGCTATTATAGGAAACTATGATTATGGTGAGTTGTTCGTTATTAGTTTTAGCATCCATTTTGTTCTCGTGTGCGGGTGGTTTAAAAGCGGAAATAAATGAAGGGGTTGAAGGTGCCTGATGATAGGAACATAGCCGAAAAAACTAGCAGGCTAAATAAACCGACAACTTGCAGGAGCGCCGTTACATGTGAAATTGCTCCGATTTTATCGATGGCTTTTTGGTTGCCGTAGCTGATGAGTTGTAGCAGGGGAGTGGAGAAAAAGATGCCCCATACAATGGCGATCTGTACATCCAAACAAAAATATTCCTGATAGTAAACTGCCGTGACTGCATGGTTTAATCCGGCGAGTGTGCGGAAGAAGTAGAGCGACTGGCCGAAGTCGTCGCAGGCGAAAAACACCCATCCACCCATGACAACCAGAAGGGTGTATACATGGCTGAACACAGAAGGGATACGGTTGAGTGTTTTTTTGAATCCGGCTCGTTCAATAATGAGGAAGAGACCGTGGTATAACCCCCAAACCACAAAGGTCCAGCTGGCGCCGTGCCACAGGCCGCAGAGGAAGAAGACCAGTAACAAATTGATGTAGGTGCGTGTGTTTCCTCTTTGGTTTCCGCCAAGCGGAATGTAGAGGTAGTCGCGGAACCAGGTGGAAAGGGAGATATGCCAGCGGCTCCAGAACTCCTGAATGGAACGCGAGATATAGGGATAGTTAAAGTTTTCCAGAAAATTGAAGCCCAACATGCGTCCGAGTCCGATAGCCATATCGCTGTAACCGGAGAAGTCGAAGTAGATTTGCAGGGTATAGCATAGGATACCAGCCCAGGCCAGCGGGGTTGTCAGCTGGTCTTCAGATAGAGAAAAAACCCAGTCGGCGGTGCGGGCCACCGTGTTGGCGATGAGAACCTTTTTTGCCAGCCCGAGGATGAATCGCTGCACACCGGATGAAAAAGAAGCCAGTGTTATCGTTCGATGGACCAGCTGATCGGCAATGGTTTGATAGCGGACGATAGGTCCGGCAACCAGCTGCGGGAACAGGGTGACAAAAGCGGAAAAATCAATAATATTCCTGGTAGCTTTAACATGTCCGCGGTAGACATCAATTGTGTAGCTCATTGACTGGAAGGTATAGAAGCTGATGCCCAGCGGGAGGGTCACTCGAATGACATCGTGCAGTCGCCATGCCTCGGGTGCCAGGGCATTGAAAGAGTCGACACCGAAATTGAAATATTTAAAGAAGAAGAGGAAGGCGAGGTTGGAAACAAGCGATATAAGCAGGCCTGTTTTCTGCAACGTAGTACGCGGCTGATTTTTTTCAAGCTTTTCAATTCGGCCTTTGTGAAACGCGCCGGAAATCATCAACCCGCAGAAAAAATCTATGAAGGTCGAGGCTAGAATGATCCACACCAACCAAACTTCGCCCCAGAAATAGAAAATCAGCGAGGAGGAGAGCAGGAAGAGGTTGGCCAGATGACGCCATATCGTCGCGGCTTTATGCTTCAGTGAAACCGGCAGGAACAGCAGGTGGTAAACCAGCAGCGTAATCGGCAGAAACAGGAACAGAAATATAATAGAGCTAAAGACCATGGGTTATTCCTGAGTTTTTATTTCGAGATCATCCGAGAGGGATCCATACTCTTCATCCACCAGACTGCGCTCAATCACCTGTTCGATAACGATATCCGGATGGCAGAGTTCAATAATAGTTTTCAGTACTTCAGCGTTGGAATAGAGCCAGATGAACGTGGTGTTTTTGAACTGAGCAGGAAGCCAATCCACCATTGCGCCATGCAGCAGAAAAGAGTCATGAAACACAAATGCATTGAGCGTTCCGGCTGGGTTGTGGACAGTGACTGGATCTCCACCGCAGTGCGATTGATTTTTAGGTGTGAGGAACACCGGATGCTTCAAATCTTTGCTTGACCAATCGGCAGAGTCTGAATTAGTTAGCTTTTCAATCTGTTCCTGATAATCATTCGGCGCCCCGGTCATTTTGGCCAGGTCGCCGACATAAATCTCGTTTTTCTTGGTCAACTGGTTAATTTTCAAGGCGTTCGGGATGTTCGGCAGACGGCGCTGAAGTTCTGCAACAATATTACTGTAGCCTATATATGCGCCAAGAGAGTTCCAGTGTGTGTCATTCCGCAAATACAGGGGGGATTGATTCTTCATCTTCAGCAGTATGGGTGTCAAATCCATGAAGTTTGGCGCAAGGTTGTCTCCGAGCTGCTCAAGTAAGGCTTCCCTGTGCGTTTTCCCGCGAAGCGAACGCAAATCGGCAGGGAGATACTCTGGGTAAACTGTGATTTTATTCGGAACCACGATGAACAGATAATCAATACCGCGTTGACGCAGCCAGTCCCTGCGTGCTTTCATTCGCCGCAACTGGTCTTGAAGCTTCTGTGTCGATGACTCCCGATCTCCAAAATAATCCACCATAATCGAATTTCTGTTAAAATAGAGCCAGCCCTCTGCTCCGTGAATCACTCGGTGGTCCTTGCCCACTCTGTGCATGAGATGGTTATATCGGCGGATAAAGGCGTTGCGGAAGCCGAAATGGTCGCTGAAGTAGGCTTCGAATGCATTAGGCCATTTGTTGAGTTGAGTTTTTTCAAAGTCAGGAAACTCGGCTAGCCGCCTTCCTTCCTCCTGCTGTCCGTAGAAATCCCAGTGAAAGAGGGAGCCAACCAGGCATCCAAATAGGAGCATTGCAAAGAAGCCAACCAATAAGACGTGGTGATACATCCGCATTAAACAGTCCCTTTCGTGATATATAATCGCGGTATTGTTTCAAAAAAAAAGCTATCGAAGAGCCTTTTTAAGGTAATCCGCCTTTATCGTTAAGTCGTTGATTTTTTTTAACCGCCTGCTGGATGGAGAAATCCTATAGATGATTTTTTTTAATAATATTCGTCCAAGGAGTTTGATGTAGTTGCCTCGCAAGGTATATGGATTCAACATTTTTAAACGCAGCATATCCTTAGATCGAAGCCTGTTAATTAATGGTGCGTGATCCATAAAACACTCTTTAATCATTGATAAAAACGCTTTAAAAGAAGGCTTGCCCGGGGCTTTACACACTTTAAGTACATATTGAACAACATACGACTCATCATCCTGGAGAATATACATCAGCACATTTTTATTGGTAATGTAACCACGTAGATTACCTGTGAATGCAGTGCAAAATGTCATGTCAACAGCAGCAACATCAAGCATTGCACGATCAAGCAAATCATAGATGGATCGCCAAGTGAAAAAACGAAGATGAGTCTCATCCAAAAGGCCGGTTTTTCTATAGTCGATTTTATTAGCGAGTAACAGTATTTTTATGCTAGCGTGGGTTAAGTTTGGTATAGACATCAATATGAAACCATCTTCTTTTAGAAAAGATTTCAGCTTTTGGATGGTGGCGAGCGGATCCAGCAAGTGCTCTAAAACATCGCATAGCACGATGACATCAAAGCTCGACTGATAGTTAAAGAGTTCCGGCGAGAAGGAGTTTAAGTCCGCTTGATGTATACGTATATATGCACTCGTATCCTCTGCTATTTTAATACTTCCCTGATTATATTCAAAGCCGTACATCTCGCAGCCACGATTATTTTTCAAATAAACGCCCAGATCGCCGCACGCGCAACCAACATCAAGAACTTTGGCTTTGTTCCGAATCCATTTTGTAACTATAAAACGAGGATCTTTTTTCGATTCTGAGATGGTTTGCTGGTAAATTGTGGAACGTTCGTCTGTCATATTTTTCCGCCTCTCTCTTACACTGATTAGGGTTACAATTAGGATGTATCATCCCCTGGTTGCTAAACCTGTTTTTTCGTGCGGTGGCCTGCCTTGGCCAACACCTCCACATAAAAGGATTCAAGCTCCCGCTCCGCTGCCGCATCAATGCGCTTGGCGATCTCGGTGATGTGAACTGGTTTGGCCGTTGCCTCGGAGTCCCCATATTTGCAGTCAAAGTCCCAGAAATCGACCCCTTCGGGCAGCTCTTTGCGGCGTTCACGCTTGATGTATTTTCGGATCTCGTGTTTAACAGCATCGACCATGCGGGGGTATTTGATTTTTGGGTCGATTAATTTAAATGTCTTTTTCATATTATCCTTTTTCACCTTAAAAAACATCTCTGGCAGAGAGGGGGAAGTTCTAAAACTCTAAATTTTTCATTGCCCGTTGGACTGTGTCTTCAACATCTGCCAGCGGATCATCTGGTTGAATGGCGTAGTATCATAAAAGAGCGCGTCAAGCGCCTTTTCGCAGCCCTGCTTGACCCTTAGCTGGTCACCTGTCAAAATGTTGTAGCGTGTGTAAAGCAATGGGTTGGCACGCGGGGCGCGATGGTCATGCTCCTCGATTCGCATCAGTTGTTCTAGTTTGCAGGCAGCGTAAATCCAGGCGTGGTGGTTGGCCAGGCGTTCGGCTTGCAGACTGAGAATCGATGGTTTGGAGGGCGGCTCAAAGAGACGGGGATCAAATTTGTCAGTATAATCGACCATCTCATAGTTGAAGTTGTCAGAATCATCTTCTGCGCTTTCAGGTGAAATCTCTGGTTTTTGGGCAATGGCTGGATTAAAGGGTTTGATCTGTTTTTCGCCCTCATCCGCCAGCAGAGCCTCGCAGTGCTCCCAGCGCGCGCTCAGATCGCCATAGTGCAAAATTGCGTGTAGATCCAGCAGAGCAGCGCGGTTGCGCTGTTCGAGTACTATAAACCGGTTGTCTTCCAGTATTGAAATTGCGTTTACAGGGTTGTCGCCGCAACTCATATGCTCTTTCAGATCAACCTGAACAACCTCATTCTTTAATTTTTCCGAGACAATCTCCAGCGCGCTGTTCTCACGCAGATGAATGCGCCACGCACTGTCAGGGGTTTGAATAGAGGTAGAGGAAGTTTGCGCTACGCTGCTAATAGCATTGGTCGTATTCAACGTAATGCTGCTATCCGCAGGTTTATAGAGCAGACTCCATTTCCGCTCAATAAGCTCAGCCATCTGGAATGTGGTTGTAAGTTGAACTGTGAGTTTAGAGCCGTCACGGTTGGCCCGCAGGCCCGTGACAGCCGTGTTGGTTGACGCATTCCACGTCTTTTTGGAGTCGAGTTTGAGCTGTGTGAAGGCATCGTGGATTGTGACAATTCCATCCGCCGCTCTGAATTTAAGCAACCCGTTGCCCGAAAAGCAGGTGTGCTGATCAAACGCGCCAACATCATACAGCCCCGGCAGGTTGCGCAGGGCATAACCTTTGAGAGCCCCCTCCTGTTCATCACAGACAAAGTAGAGGCTGGAGACAATTGCAACCGGGTGACCTTGAATCCGGGCATCCCGCACAAGCGATTTAGCAGGGAAGGGGCCGCCCGCGCCGAGCGCATCGATGGCGACGATATCTCCCGCTAGATTAATTTCCATTGCAAACCGGCGGTTGTTCTTTGAGCTTCTGACAACCGTGGTGTTATTGAAAACCCAAGGGACTTCATGTGTGTCGGGCCAGGGCAGTGTGTTTTTCCAGAGCCAAAGATCCTCAACAAAGCTGTACAGTCCAACTTTTTTACGCAGCGTATCTTGACCAACTCTCTTTTCCACTGATAGCGCATACTTGCCATCCCGCGAGAGATGCCAGTCGCAACGCATGCCTTTCTCCAGCGGAGGAAGCGTGATGAGCAGCTCCGGCTGCGCGGTGGCTGCCCAGATACGGATGTTGGTGAATTCAATTGGCAGGCCAAGCTCACGCAAGGTAGTGCGATGTCGGAGCAGCGCGGCTCGGTCGGCTCCTGCTGGACATACGGGTGCCGCGCTCTGCTCTGCCTTGCGCGCGGCTTGAGCCAGTTTTTTGCTTGGAGAGATTTGATTGGCCAGCAATCCCAGCAGGACGGCGGCTGTGAATGGCACTAAGAAGATTAAAGCAGCCAAGCGCAGAGTTTTTTGCAGATTTTTAGGCTCATTCTCTTTTTCGTTCTGGTTTTGGGCGCTCTTTTTTTCATCCTGCATATTTATTTCACCTTGCCATTCTCATAAAATTCAGCCAGTTTTTTCAAGCTTTCGGAGTCGGTCTCTGGCTGCGTCTTTATTGCGGCGTTTTTGAGGTGGATGTTGGTGGCAATTGATTGCACCTGGTTGCCTGTGAGCGACTGCAGATCAATCGCAGAGGCGGGTGCTGTCTCAGCTTGATCGCTTTTAGAGTGGCGGCCTCTATCCTCAGGCAGTGGAAGCTCCTTTTTTTGCGCGAGATACTCCCGCCAGCGTTCGTTGGCTTCAGCATCTTTTTTCCGTTTATCGGCGACCGCAACCTCCAGCGAGTTCACTTTATGGCAATAGTCGATAATACCAGCGGCAATTTTTTCCGCGCAAGCACTCTGCCATGCGTGCTCCTTCATGCGCCGGGCCTCATCTTGGTTGGAGAGAAAGCCGCACTCAATCAGAGTTGCCGGACAGTGTGTCTCACGCAGCACGAAAAAAGATTGGCGTTTGAGCCCTCGGTCAAAACTCTGCTCCATGCTGACGAGCTGTTTATGGATGGCATAGCCCAGCAGGTTGTTGTTGTAATCATTCTTGTTGCCGATTTGCCAGCCGCGCGGCGGGCTGCCATTCGCGGTGCCAGGATACCCGCTGGGAGTCAGGATAAATGTCTCTACACCACAGGCGTTGATGTTGGCTGCCTGGTTGGCGTGAATGCTGACAAAAAGATCCGCTTTTTCCTTGCGCGCAATTGCCGCGCGTGCGTTCAGGGAGAGTGTCTTGTCGCTGTCGCGCGTGGAGCGCACTTTAAGTCCGTGGTTGCGCAGGATCTTTCCAACGCGTCGGGCCAACTCCAGCGTGATCTCCTTTTCGTAGAGGTCCCGGCTTGGCGTTATAGCCCCGGAGTCATCTCCGCCATGGCCTGGGTCCAGCATGATTTTCAGAGGCGGAGGGTTTTTTTCGGGGGTTGCCTGCAGCATCAGCGAGATCAAATCCATGTCGATTGCGGCCATCTTCCAACCGCCACCTGAAGAGCTTAATTTTGGCGCTACATTCAACCAGACAGTAACACCATCGATCTCCACCTTACGGCTGCCGTTGTGGAAGACCAGCGTGCTGGTCTGATTTGAAAAAACGCAGGTTTCGGCGGTGACCGCCGCATTGCTAGAGACAAACTGCTCCTGTGCTTGTGCCAGAGTTCTCCATGAGAAATAGGGATTGGCGGGTGTGGCGGCAACGCACTGTGTTGCAAACAGCGTGGGAGAGAGATAAAGGAAAATGTTTTTCAAAATTTTGTCCATGATTGGGCGGATTCTTATCTGAATTTAATACACTTAAGCTTCCGCATCCTATTTGGATGCCAAAGTAATAAATAATAACACACACGTCCCGCTAAGCACAGCCAGAAAATAGAAACAATTCAGCCAAGGTATGTTATAATAACCGCAGCTTAAGAGGTGGCTTATGAGTTATTATTAAGGGGGTTTTGTTTTATGGCATTACGATTGAAACTTATTGACAGGGACACCCCTATGTTGCTGCCGCCTGTTTGGAAGGCTCGTTATCATGGAACAACTAACAGACGAAAGATTAATTGCGCCTGTGGAAGCGTGGCTGCGTTTGCTGCGGATTCCTAATCTCTTAACAGTGCCAGGCGATCCCATCGCCGGGTATTTGCTGGCCTTGGTTTGTAGCAGTACCGCGTTTTCGCTGCTGGCCTTGACCGCCACTGTCGCTGCTGCGCTCTGTCTATACAGCTTCGGGTTGATACTGAATGATCTGGTGGATTTGAAGGTTGATCTGCGCGAGCGGCCTGAGCGTCCGCTGCCATCCGGTCAGATCACGGTCAGCACAGCCCGCGGCGTTGCCGTGGCGCTGGCGTTTACGGGTTTGAATCTGGCTCTTTTTGCGGGGGTACGGGTTTTGTGCGCGGCCGCAGTTTTGTCGGCATTAATTGTGCTCTATAATGCAGGTTTGAAGCGCCTGCCGGTTGTGGGGGCAGCCACCATGGGGCTCTGCCGTGGCAGCGGCTTTCTGCTGGGTGCTTTGGCTGCACTTGCGACTCCCGAGGATCTATTTTCAGTTGTCTCGACTCCAGTTCTTTTAGGTTTCGCCGCTGTCGCGCTCTCGTTTTTCGGTGTTTCCGTGGTGGCGCGGGATGAGATGGAGCAGGAGAAACCCTTTGGCCCTCAACGTTGGCTCCCGTTTATGGCGTTGCTGCTGACACTGCCTGCAATGGTGGTGGCACTGTCGGCAATGGAGCTGATTGGTCAGATGGCTGCCATGGCCTATGTTTTTCTGATGGTGATGACCTTGATGCGCGCCTGGCTGCTGGGGGGCTTGATGTACCGCGCGCAGTCGGTGCCGCTGACAGTCGGGGGGCATATCCGCAATCATTTAATGACGCAGGCCGCGCTCTGCGCTGCCACGGGTGGAGTGGGGCTGGCCGCTGCCGGGGTGCTGGTGCTGGCATCGCAGTTATTTGGCGCGCTGGCCCGCCGCTTTTACAGTAGCTAAAGCCGCTGACACACTAAAAATACTCAAGTCCGCTAGCGTCCAGAGCGTAGCGCCAAACTCATAAATTCGGAGCAGGTGGCCTCCTCGCCGTGAAAACTGCCGAGT
>Ga0265294_10000419_pt1 | contig 56438 bp, 53 predicted proteins | sample MunlanPumphouse3_FD_192504 | JGI IMG/M metagenome (GOLD analysis project Ga0265294, IMG submission 192504) | Groundwater microbial communities from a municipal landfill in Southern Ontario, Canada - Pumphouse #3 | ecosystem: Environmental > Aquatic > Deep subsurface > Groundwater | place... | reverse complement strand
ACAGATTCTACAAAGGAACAAATAATTATCAAATGAAAAACAAAAGAGGCAAAATATAAACCATTAAAAATGTCCATTAGAGAGTAACGTCGAGAAAAAACCATTAAAAATGTCCATTACACCTAAATTTAGTTATAGTTTTTATAATGCCTCTGTTTTGCATGAAGATATTATATTTACTAAAGCAAAAAAATAAGACAAACAATATATTGATTTATTTATTAAAGATTATGGAATTGATAAATCAGGGAGTAAATATAAAGAAAGCACCTCAAATAATTAGAATTTGAGGTGCTTTTGTTTAATCTATTAAATTTTATAGGCTAGAAGTTTATTTAGCTTTTTCTAATTTAACTGTGAAGTGACGCATAAGTGGTGCTTCCCACTCAATTGTATATCCTTTTGTGATTTTATCTGCTCTGTCTTTAACATTCTTAAGTGCTGCAGCAATAACATCCATATGGTTATTGGTATAAACGCGGCGAGGGATTGCTAAACGAAGGAAGTCAAGTCCACCAAAACGATTTTCTCTTGTGATAGGGTCACGGTCTGCTAAGATATATCCAATCTCACATCCACGAATACCTGCTTCTAAGTAAAGTTCAACAGTTAGTGTTTGTGCTGGGAACTGTTCTTGAGGTACATGTGTAAGAACCTTTGCTGCATCAATAAAGATTGCATGACCACCTGCAGGACGTTGGTAAGCTACACCATATTCGTCAAGCTTCATTGCTAAGTATTCAACTTGTTTGATACGTGTTTCAAGCATATCAAATTCGGTGTTTTCGTCCAAACCAATTGCTAGAGCGTTCATATCTCTTCCGTTCATTCCACCATAAGTTAGGTAGCCTTCCATAATAATACAGAAGTTCTTAGCTCCATCAAACCATTCTTGTTTTCTGGTTGCAATAAAGCCACCCATATTAACAATAGCGTCTTTCTTAGCACTCATTGTCATACCATCAGCGTAAGAGAACATCTCTGCAACAATTTCTTTTATTGTTTTGTTTGCATATCCTTCTTCACGTGTTTTGATAAAGTAAGCATTTTCTGCAAAACGTGCTGAATCGAATAATACAGGAACGTCATATTTCTTTGCTAATACGCTAACCTCACGTAAGTTTTTCATACTTACTGGTTGTCCACCTGCGGTATTATTTGTTATTGTAACAACAATAAAAGGGATATTACCTTTATGTTCTTTCAATGCTTTTTCTAATTTAATAGGGTCAACATTTCCTTTAAAAGGTAGTTCAAGTTGAGTATCTTTTGCTTCGTCAATTGTGCAGTCAAGTGCAATTGCCTTACGACTTTCGATATGTCCTTTTGTTGTATCGAAGTGTGAGTTTCCTGGACAAACGTTGCCTGGTTTTACTAAGTAAGAAAATAAAACGTTTTCTGCTGCACGTCCTTGGTGAGTTGGGATAACGTATTCAAATCCTGTTAACTTAGCAATCATATTCTTTAGGTTGAAGAAAGAAGATGCACCTGCATAACTTTCATCACCCATCATCATTCCAGCCCATTGAGCTTGAGACATTGAACCTGTGCCAGAGTCAGTAATAAGGTCAATATATACTTTATCTGCTGCTAGTTGAAATGTATTATAGTGAGCTTCCTTTATCCATAATTCACGTTCTTGACGTGTGCTTTTACGAATAGGCTCAATCATTTTAATCTTCCATGATTCTGCAAATGGTAATTCCATAATATTTATCTTTTATTTATTATTTTATTCTAAATTTTTTTTGTGATTTATACTGAAAAAAGGGGGGTTGGAAAGAAGAAAAGCTCCTCCAACCTATTAATAAGTAAATTCGTCTCTATTCTTAATATTAACGTAGAGACCTTGAGTATTCCTTATATTTAATAAACTTTGCAACATTTCAGTACTATGTGAGTTGCAAAGGTAGAAAAATAAAATTTAACGTCAAAACTTTTTTAATTAAATTTACTACTAATCTTCTATTCCATAGTTATTTGATAATAATTGATTGCCTCTGTTGATTAAAGTAAACCTTTGTATGTATTATATATGTATAGGTTTTAAGCCGATAAACACCTACTGTTTACTTATTATGATTATTTGCTATCAGAAAATAAAAAAATATGTATCTTTGCTTAATTGCTATTTAAAAATTAAACTATGAAACGTTTTTTCTTATATTTCGCCCTTCTTATTCCTTTATTAGGGAATGCTCAATCAGTAGATTTTAACACCTATTTCAACGATAAAACCCTTAATATCTTATCTTATCACTCGGGTCGCTTTGCTCTGGAATACTATTCGATTGAAGAAACATACGCAACAGAGAACTGGGCAGGCACAAAGACAAAACTACTTGATAATACCAATTTAGGAGCTCATAGGGTTGAGGTTTATGCTGCAAATACGGACAATCTAATATATTCTCGCAACTACTGCTCTCTTTTTGAGGAGTGGCAGACAACCCCAGAAGCTAAGAAATCATGCTCAATCTTTGAAGAAGTAATTAGAATACCACTTCCAAAAGGTGATATCGATATAATATTCTTTTCAAGGGATAGTTTGGGAAAGTTTTATAAGGTTGAGAAGAAAACTATCGAAGTAGCGAATATCGAAACTAAAGAAACTAATATCAAAACCGATAAATTCTATCCCCTACACATAGCTTCAAAAGATTTAAATAAGAAATTGGATATAGTAATTGTACCTGCGGGTTATACAAAGGCAGATTCTTTGCTAATGATTGAAGATTTGAAGATTTTCACTAAGCAATTCTTCTCCAAACCTCCCTTTTCCAATGCACAAGACAAGATAAACATAAGGGGAGTATCATATTTCTCAGAACAAAGTGGGATACCAGGGATTGATAAGAAAATAGAGAAAAACACATTCTTGGGCTTAAGCTATAACACCTTTGGTTCACAACGCTATCTTATGACTCGCAACCTTTTCAATCTCCACGAAATACTTGCGGATGTTCCTTATGAACAAATAATCATTATGTGCAATAGCCCTTATTATGGAGGAGGAGGTATATTTAACTTCTATGCTACTTCCCATATAAATAGAAATAATGGCTTTGTTCTTGTTCATGAATTTGGACATAGTTTTGCAGGCTTGGGTGATGAGTATGCTACAAACGATATTGAGATTGAGGGAGCTTCACAAAAGATAGAACCTTGGCAAAAGAACGTTACCTCTCTAATTGACTTCTCTAAGAAATGGGAAGATATGGTTGAGAAAACTACACCAATACCAACTCCAGCAACACTTGAATATATAGATAAGGTTGGCGTTTATCCTGGAGCTGTTTATGTTTCAAAGGGTCTTTACCGCCCCTATCAAGATTGCTTAATGAGGAGTGATAAGCCTTTTTGCCCAGTTTGCACAAGGGAAATAAATAGAATGATTGATTTTTATACAGAATAAAGAAATGAAAGAGAAAAACCTATACCTTATTGATGCAATGGCATTAATATATCGCTCCTACTATGCTTTGAATAAGAACCCAAGGATAAATTCTAAGGGACTTAATACCTCCGCAATACTTGGATTTGCAAATGCACTACTCGATATAATAAAGAAACACAAACCCTCACATCTTGGAATAGCCTTCGACTTGCAAGGACCAACCGTAAGGCATGAGCAGTTTGAAGCATATAAGGCTAATCGTCAAGCATGCCCAGAAGATATCATTGCAGCAATCCCAATTGTTAAGGAATTAGCTGTTGCAATGAATATACCTATGCTTGCTGTTGAGGGATACGAAGCCGATGATGTAATAGGCACACTTTCAAAGAAGGCAGCCAAGGAAGGATTTACAGTATATATGGTTACCCCTGACAAAGACTATGCTCAACTTGTGGAAGAAAAAATCTTTATGTTAAAACTTCCAAGAATGGGTAATGGTGAGGAAATCTTAGGAGTTAAAGAAGTAATAGAGAAGTTTGAAGTCAAAAGGCCTGAACAGGTGATTGACATTCTTGGACTTTGGGGTGATAGCTCCGATAACATTCCTGGCGTTCCTTCAATTGGAGAGAAAAAAGCTAAAATGTTAATGAAGCAGTTCGACTCCATTGAAGATATACTTGAAAACACAGATAAGATAGAGAGTGCTTCAATTAGAAAAGCCATAGAAGAGAATAAAGATAAGGCAATCCTTTCAAAGATGCTTGCAACCATAATACTTGATGTGCCAATTGAGTTTAACGAAGAAGGACTCTTGTTTGAACTACCCAATTTCCAACATTGCAAAACCTTATTTTCAGAGCTTGAGTTCCGAACCTTTGAAAAGCGTTTCTTTGAAGTCTATTCCAAGATGTCAGGTTATGCAGACGCCTCAGAGATGTTCTCAGTTAAGAAAGCGGATACTAAGGATAGTCCAAATGCAGCAAATCAAAACCAGTTTAATCTCTTTGCAAATCCAGAGGCAGATAGTCCTCATGAAACTTTCTTCGACAATGCAAAAACCATAGATAGCATTGAGCATAATTATATTATGATTGAAAAAGCAGAAGATTTAAAAGCTGTGATTGAAGAGATAAAACAAAGAAAAATACTAAGCTTTTCAGTCGAAACAACCTCAAATGATTTATTTGCAGATATAATTGGCATATCCCTAAGCTGCGAAAAACACAAGGGATACTTCGTTTTCCTAAATCAAAACAAAGAAGAAGAAACGGAAATCTTCAATATGCTAAAAGAAGTTTTTGAAGACAGCGAAATAGATAAGGTTTCGCAAAACTTTAAGTCTGATAAACACGCCCTTTTAAACCATAATATAGCAATAAGAGGACGAGAATTTGATATCGTAATAGCACATTATCTCATTGAACCTGAAATGCAACATAGGCTTGATGCACTTGCAAGCTCATATTTGGAATATGAAACAATAGAAGAAGAGAAAGCTTATGGTAAGGTGGCGAAATCTGGAATAATAGATATTAAAAAGATTGACAAGACCCAACTAAAAAACTACTCAGTTGAGAAAGCCGATATATCTTTGCAACTAAAACCAATCTTAGAAGAGAAACTAAGAGAAAATGACTTAGAAAATCTTTTTCAAGAGATAGAAATGCCACTTGTTTCTGTGCTTGTGTCGATGGAAAGAGAAGGAGTAAGAATAGATACTAAGCAGTTAAAAACCTTTTCCGAAGAATTAGAAGAAGAAAAACAGAGATTGGAGTCAGAGATATTTGAACTATCAGAAGAGGAGTTTAATATCTCATCCCCAAAACAACTATCCGAGATATTATTTAAGAAACTAAAGATAGCAGAGAATACAAAGAAATCATCAATAACCAAACAATTATCCACATCCGAAGAAGTGCTTTCAAAGTTAATTGATAAACACCCTATTGTTTCAAAAATATTAGAATACAGAAGCCTAACCAAACTTAAGGGAACCTATGTTGATGCACTACCTCTTTTGGTTAATCCCTCAACAGGCAGAATCCACACATCATATAACCAAACAACAACCTCAACAGGCAGACTTTCATCACTTGCACCCAACCTACAAAACATCCCTATACGTACTGCACTTGGCAGAAAGATACGTAAGGCATTTGTTCCAAGAGATGAAAACTACCTACTAATGGCTTGTGATTATTCTCAGATAGAACTAAGAATTATTGCTTCGATGAGCCAAGATGAACATATGATTGAGGCGTTTAATAAGAAGATTGATATCCACCAAGCAACTGCTGCAAAGATTTATAAGGTAGCATTAGAAGATGTGACCAAAGATATGCGTCAAGCAGCTAAGAGTGTAAACTTCGGAATCATATATGGAATATCTGCTTATGGACTTTCACAGCAGCTATCCCTATCAGTAAAAGAAGCCCAAGCCCTAATAGACCAATATTTCGCAGAATACCCAAAAATAAAGAACTTTATAGACTCTCAGATTGAGAAAGCAAAACTTACGAACTACGTAGAAACGATGCTAAAGAGAAGAAGGTATCTCTATGAAATCAATTCCAGGAATGTAAATCTAAAGAACTTTGCCCAAAGAAACGCTGTAAATATGCCAATTCAAGGATCCTCTGCCGACATGATAAAGAAGGCGATGATAGAGATAAACAATATCCTAATCAAAGAAGGATTTAAAACCAAGATGATTTTACAAGTGCATGATGAATTAGTCTTCGACCTCTATAAACCAGAGCTTGAACAAGTCCAACTCATAGTAGAAAAACAAATGAAAGAAGCCCTACCATTAGAAAACGTCCCAATAGAAGTCGATTCCAATACAGGCACGAACTGGTTAGAAGCCCACTAAAATTATATCCCTATTCCAAACTCTTTAAACCCTATCCTAAACTTCTAAATCGCTGTAATAATGTCCTAAATCTTTATATTGATGACGCTCCCTTGCCAACAGAGAACCCCTCCCTTGCCAAGGGAGATATGTTATGTTGGCAACAGAGAGCCTCTCCCTTGGCAAGGGAGCGTCATGAAATGCCTAATTCAAATAATTAAATCCCTATCAAGCCCTTACAGAATAAGGATTTGAGGCATGTAGAATAAGACCCACATTTTTCAACCTAAAACTAAGTATAGTTTACACTTGTTTTCTGTAGTCCTAATCTTGGTTTACACAAAAAAAAGGCTGTAATGAAATGTTATATTCATTACAGCCTTTTTAGGTTGTTATTGTCGGAGTTTTATTTAAAAGATAGAGGAGATGGGATTGTGTAGTCGGTATGAGTAACACTGGTTGATCCAAATCCTTTACTCTTCATGCTTGGCATATCGCCTGACATATACATAAGAGCTGTTGAATAAATAGGCATGTGGTCTTGATTTAATTTATTATATGTTTCCATGCTGGTTATTATTCCCGTTGCAGAATTAAGAGCAGTCATGAAATTTTGGTGTGATGTATATTCTTGAGGTTCTGATGTAAATATAGTGTTTGAGTAATCGATTGCTGTGCTTGAATAAATAGAGTATGCTTCGTTTGATAAAGTTTTATATGATGACAATAGTGAAGATTGGTCTGTTCCTACTACTATAAAAGCAGCCGAAAATATGATATTATCATATTCCATAAGTGTGCAAGCTGATCCACTTGTTGAAGAGTAAGCGTATGTTGTAGCACCATTTTCTTCAACTTGGCTTTGTGATAATGTATATCCTTTTGCTGTTATGGTAGAAGATACCGCATCATTACTTTGCCCCACAAAGCTTTTGATTTCTGAAACTTTAAGGCTAATTGCTGCTGTTTTTGTTTTATCGTCTTTAGAATCTTCATCTGTACAAGAACTAAAGATGGTAGCGAAACTTAAGAAAGCGATACTTAATAGAATAATTTTTTTCATGTGATTTGTTTTTAGATTGTTAATTATGGATGCAAAGATAATATTTTCCTATAAATAAGCAAGTAAATATTATAAAAAAAGCGAGAATGAGATAAAAAATATTCTTCTACTTTAATTCTATTGCAATATCTCTTGAATGTTAGAAATAGTATAGTGCAATAATTTCTTTATTATTGGCGTTATGTTTTCAATTCGTATAAGAAATTTTTTTAAACTATAGTATTAGAACAATGAAGAAGATAAGATGTATTGTAATTTTGCTTTTTGTAATTTTTGGAATAGGGAATATGAGTGTGAAGGCTCAGAAAATTCCTTATATGTCATTGATTGATAGTCAGGAAATGAAGTATATGGATAATGCAGAGGTATCAATTGATGCTTGGAGGGAGTATCAGTATTATACTAAGAACAAATATGGGGAAGATTCTAAAGAGTTTGCTTCTACAATCTTTGATACCGTTATTTTCAAAAAGCATTATAATAAGTGTTTCTCTTATTCGCCTACATCAATAGATATTGGTATAAATAAGAAGTCAAGCAAAAAGGCTTCTTGTGATTATCCTATGATTGGGATTTCTTATGAGCAGTGTTTGGATTATTGTAAGTGGAGGACGGAAGTTTATAATTATAAGGTAAAGGGAGTTAAAAAAATCACCTTCTCGCTTCCTTCTGAATTTGATTATGCAAAGGCAGTTTCTTATGCCAAGATATCTGGTAACCCTACCTTATCTAAGTTGATAAATAAGAAAAGAGGGCAGATTTATGGTTTGACAGATAATGTTAAAGAGTATATTCTTGACAATAAAATAAACCCTAATGGTAATCCAATAGGGTTTAGGTGTGTTGCTATAATAGAAAAAGATTAGCTTTTTTTGGCTTTAATCTCTCTATTTATAGGTTTCTGCAATTTTGTCTGCTATGTTTATGCCGTCAATAGCACTTGATGTAATTCCTCCTGAGTAGCCTGAACCTTCTCCGCATGGATAAAGTCCTGAGATTTGAATATGCTGAAGGGAGTCTTTATCTCTTGGAATGCGAACAGGGGATGAGGTGCGTGATTCAAGTCCTATGATATTTGCTTCTGAAGTTATAAATCCTTTCATCGTTTTTCCAAAGTGAAGAAATGCATCTCTAAGGTTTGTAGAGATGAATTCTGGTAGTATATTACTCATATTGGAAGGAAGAAGTCCTGGAAGATATGAGCTTGGTGCAAGAGCTGATGATTTTCTATCTTTAATGAAGTCTGTCAAACGCTGTGCTGGTGCAACCATTGTCTTATCTGCAGCAATAAACATATTCTTTTCTGTCTCTTCTTGGAGTTTCAACATTGCCAATTCTCCAAATTCGGAAAACTTCTTTGCATCTGCTGCCTTAACATTAACAACAATTCCAGAGTTTGCAAATGGTGAGTTACGCAGTGAGTTAGACATGCCATTAACAACAAGTTCTTCTTTACCAGTTGAAGCAGGGATAATCATACCTCCTGGACACATGCAAAACGAAAAGACACCTCGAGCTTTGTCCTTAGTGCTATGTGCAACGCTATAAGTAGCTGGTGGAAGTAGCTCAGAGTATTTAGGCGTGTGATATTGGATTTGATTAATTAACTCTTGCGGATGTTCTATTCTTACTCCCATTGCAAAAAGCTTAGCCTCAAGTGCCCAGTTTTTTTCGTGGAATAAGTAATATATATCCCTTGCACTATGTCCTGTTGCAAGAACAACGATTTCGCTTTCTATCTTATCACCTTTTTCAGTAATAACTCCTTTAATCTTATTGTCCTTTACAATTAAATCAATAACCTTTGTGTTGAAATGATATTCGCCACCGTATGTTTCAATCGTCTGACGAATGTTCTTAGTTATTGCAGAAAGTCTATCAGTTCCTATATGAGGATGGGCATCAATCATTATTTCTTTTTCAGCTCCGTGTTCAACAAAAAGGTCTAGGACTTCAGAAATATTACCTCTCTTATTGGAACGAGTAAAGAGCTTACCGTCAGAAAATGTTCCTGCTCCACCTTCTCCAAAACACCAGTTAGATTCTGTGTTTATTTCTCCTTGACGGATAATTTGGGCAAGGTCTTTCTTCCTCTCACTAACTGAGTTTCCTCTTTCAATAATGATTGGTCTAAATCCTTTTTGAATAAGTTTAAGACTTGCAAAAAGTCCAGCGGGGCCTGCACCAATAACAATAACTGGCGTTGCACTGTGTACGTCTTGGTATTTTTCAACCTCTACTATTTCAACTACTGGCTCAATTTCAACTTCAATTTCTTTTTCTTCCCCCACCTTTTCAAGCGAAGGTCTCTCTGGCTCAAGAACTGTTAGCTGAACCTTAATTCTATAAGTGATTAAGGCTTTTCTTGCATCAATACTCTTCTTTAATAGTTCAAAGTCTCCAATAAGATTCTCTCTAACACTAATTTTTCTGGCTACAGCCTTTTTTAATGTTTCGGTATCAACTAATTCCTCAGGCAATACATTTAATTCAAATTCTTTTATCATGTTTTTGTTTTTTGCCCATTTCAAGACCAAGTGGTGCAAGACTTAGGATTTTATTAATTAATACCCTATTCAAAGGTCAAGGTTACGTAGAATATCCTTGTTTTATATTTATCTATTACGTTAGAATATGGTTTTTGTGGTTCAGGAATATGCATATTGTCGAAACTAAAAGATGATTTCAGCTCTATTCCAAATTTAAAGTAAGGGAGGTAGAAGTCAAAGCCCGTTCCAAAGGTGTACATAAAGTCATTGTTTTCTAACCTTAGGAGGAGGTCATCTTCAGATATCTTCTTATTTTTCAAAGACGCTAAGTCATAAGCATATTTCCCCCCAGCAATTAGATAGGGACGGAAATTTCTCCAACGTTTCGATTGTATCTTAAATTCAAGAGGAGCCTCCAAGTAAATAGCCTCAACATTTGTTGATTCAGTTACATAGTTCCCTCTTCTATCAATTACATTATAATTAAACTTCCTATCTCCAAAACTAATTGTTGGCGAAAGCCTTAGCCTTAAGTATTCAAATAATTTCAAATCTCCTATAACCCCAAGTTGGAAACCGTGTTGTGAGGGATTATTCATTCCAATAACTTTGTCAGGTTCAGGAAGAGGGTCTTTAACTCTTAGAAGTGAAGAAAATTGATTATAACCTATTAAGGCACCAAAATGAATTATTGTTTCATCATAGTGAGGTATGTTCGGTGGACTCTTCTGTGCCTTTGTGCCTAAAGTAAATAAAAGTGTTAGAGTTAGGAATAAAAATATTTGCTTCATTTCTGGATACTATAATCTATCTAAAAGAATTAAACGAACTTTCTCTGGATTAATTGTACCATTCTCTCCAAGCGACCATTTCCTATCAACCATCCTCTGAACAATTGGTTCAATACATTTTTCATCAAGTTGAACATCTGAAAGTCGAGTAGGAATACCGATAGAAACAAAGAAAGCTTCGGTTTTTTCAATAGTCTTAGTTATCCTTTCTTCTCTCTCACCTTCCTTTATGCCAAAAACTCTCTCTCCCATTTGAAGTATCTTTTCAGCCTTTTCTTCCCTCATAATTTTCATAACTCCTGGCAGAACAATAGCAAGAGTTACGCCATGGTCTAAGCCATGAAAAACAGTAAGCTCGTGACCTATCATATGCGTTGCCCAGTCTTGAGGAACTCCAGAGCCGATTAAACCATTTAATCCTAAGGTTGCAGACCACATTAAGTTTGCCCTAACGTCATAGTCTTCTGGATTAGCAAATACTTTCGGTGCTTCTTCAATCAAGGTTATAAGAATGCTTTCTGCAAAACGATCAGATATTTGATTATTTACTGGATAGGTTAGATACTGTTCAATAACGTGGATAAATGTGTCTGCTATGCCGTTTGAGATTTGTTTCTTTGGCAAAGTCATTGTAACAAGTGGGTCAAGTATAGAGAACTTTGGGAAACATAGTTCGGAGCGGAAAGATTTCTTTTCTTTAGTTTCTTTCAGTGTTATAACAGCTCCAGGATTCATTTCAGAGCCTGTTGCTGGTAGGGTTAGGACTGTGCCAAAAGGAAGTGCTTTTTCAACCTTCTTACTTAGTCCAACAATATCCCAAGCGTAACCTTCATAGTAGAAAGCCGCTGCAATAAACTTCGTAGCATCAATAACACTTCCTCCACCAACTGCAAGAATAAAATCTATCTTCTTTTCCTTTGCATATTCCACACATTTCATACATGTTTCGTAGTGAGGATTTGGTTCAATCTCTGAAAACTCAAAAACTTCTCTACTTCCTAATGCTTCAATAACTGCTTCATAAACTCCATTTCTCTTAATACTTCCTCCACCATAAGTGATAAGCACTCTGCTATCTTGAGCTATATATCTATTTAGTTTCTTAATTGTGTCCTTTCCAAAAACTATTCTTGTAGGATTATAAAATTCAAAGTTATTCATAATGTTTAGGTCTTTTTTGGTTTATAATTTATTCTCAACTTCGCTAAGAAGAAGTTCCTTATCAATAGGTACAACTCCAACTTGCTCACAAACTAAACCCCCTGCAAGATTAGATATTTCTGCAATTGATTTAAACGGAAGTTTAATTGCCAAACAAAGAGCCGCAATGCTAATTACAGTATCTCCAGCACCAGAAACATCAGAAATTGCTCTATGATGGGCAGGAATAATCACCATATTGTTTTTTGTTTTCTTGTAGTCAGCAATAAAAACTCCATATTCACTCAAAGTAACAAAGATCATATCAGCATTAAGCTTGTGTTGCAATAGATTTGATGCGTCAACCAAATTATCAATAGTTGGTAAATCGAAATCTATTTTCAAGCCTTCCTTCAATTCTTTTAGATTGGGTTTAAATAATGTAACGTTTTTATATGCCAAAAAATTACGTTTCTTAGGGTCAACCGTTGTTGGAATGCCTTTTTTATTAGCAATCTCAACAATTTCTGAAATAGTATTTTCGGTAATCACTCCCTTATCATAGTCTTGAAAGATAATAGCATCAATAGTCTTTGATTCTATGATATCCTTTATTGTTTTAATGAAGTTTTCTTCATCATCTTGTTTTAGTGGATCACTAATCTCTTGGTCAACCCTCAGCATTTGAACCTTGTTACCAATAATTCTTGTCTTAACAGTAGTTGGTCTTGACTTAGAGAAGTAGATACCCTCATTATCCATATCAAGCTTCTTCATAAGGGAAAGCAAGAGTTTGGATTTTGGATCAGAACCCACAACAGAGCAAAGTATAGGATTTGCCCCCATTGCCCTAATATTTAATGCAACATTAGCCGCTCCTCCCAACCTATCTTCCACACTCATAATCGTTGCAATAGGAACAGGAGCCTCAGGTGAGATTCTGTCAACTCTTCCCCACATATACGAATCTATCATTACGTCTCCGATGATTAGGATATTTAAACCATTAAACTTATTAAATACTTTATTGTAGTCCATACCTTAGATATCTTTTTCTTATTAATTAACTGTAAGCTCACCCCTCAAAGGATTAGTAAGCATACTTGCAATTTCTTCTTTGTTTTCATAGTTCCCCAAAAGGAACATAAGCTTAGCAATAGCCGATTCGGTTGTTATATCATGACCACTAAGAACTCCAATCTCAACCAAGTGAGCTGAGGTTTCATAATGCCCCATCACAACTCCGCCTGCCTTACACTGAGTAACATTATAAATGATTATCCCCTTTGCAATAGCTTCTTTGAGAGCCAAAATAAACCAATCCTCTGTTGGAGCATTGCCCGAGCCGAAGGTTTCCAAAACAACGCCTTGAAGACCTTTCATCGAAAGCATTGCTCTAAAATACTCTTGTTTTATTCCTGGGTATATCTTAATTATAACAACATTATCATTTAGTTTCTTGTAAGCCTTAAACTCCCCTTTTGGGCTTTCAAGGAAGAGATTCTTCTTATATGAGATATTAATCCCCACCTTAGCAAGCGAAGGGTAGTTGCCAGAATAAAATGCCTCGAAATACTCTGCGTTAATCTTCGTTGTCCTATTCCCCCTATACAATCTATCTTCAAAGAATATGCAAACCTCTGGAATATTTATTGTTTCCGAACTTGCAATCTCAACAGCCCCAATAATATTATCCCTTCCGTCAGTCCTAATCATTCCAAGTGGGAGTTGTGAGCCAGTCAAAATAACAGTCTTATTCAAGTTCTCGAGCATAAAACTAAGAGTTGAGGCAGTATAAGACATAGTATCGGTTCCGTGAAGTACAATAAAACTATCGTATTTCTCATAATTCTTTTCAATAACTTCAACTAAGCCAATCCAATATTCGGGTTTCATATTAGAGGAATCAATAATTGGGTCGAAACGATAGGAGTCTAAATCACAGTTAAATTCTCTTAGAACAGGCAGAGCCTCATATATCTTAGACATATCAAAGGGAAGAAGAGAGCCTGACTTTGTATCCTTAACCATTCCAATTGTGCCACCAGTATAAATAACCAAAATTCTTTTCATAAAACAAACTTAAAGTACAAAGAATAAACAACAAAAATACAAATTCTATTGCAGAATAACCGATGTATTTGATAAAAAAGGAATGTTTCACCATAAAAACATCAATATTTCAGAAAAAATAGGAGAAAAACAAAGAAAGAAAATCTTGAAACAAAGCATTAAATTTCTAAAACGCCACATTAAATTTCTATCTCTTTGTTTAATCTTGCTAAGATGTACATCTAAAATTACTAAGATGTACATCACAGCGTGCTAAGATGTACATCGGAAGACGCTAAGATGTACATCACAGTAAGCTAAGATGTGCATCAGAGCAAAATGCTTCTTTGTTTTAGAAATTTTATGTGGCGTTTCATTAATTTAATTCTTGATAATGAGCATTTAAACTCTTGGCTTAGTTTTTTGGAACGAAATTTGTATGCTATATAAAGAATAAATAAAATAAAATGTCTTGGTATTGGTTTATTAAGTAAATTTGTTGATTCTTTGATATATGAGTAAAATTAAATTTTATCAATTTATAGTCTTTATTTCCTTGCTGATAATATCAGTCTTTGGCTTTGGGCAATCAAGAATTTTCAAAGGGCAGGTTGTCGATTTAGCAAATAAGGAAGGGATTTTTAGAGCCACGATAAGTTATTCTGTTGATGGATTTGCGCAAGGGGTGACAAGTGATGACGATGGTCATTTTCAAATCGAAGTTCCAGAGGGTATTGACAGCCTTAGGGTATCTCATATTTCCTATAAGCCAACAATGAAGTCCATAAAGTTTATTAAAACAAAATCTATTAAGATTGCACTTGAGCCACACGCTTCACGTATAACAGAAGTTGTGATTACGGCAAAATTAGAGAAGTATTCAAATAAGGATAACCCTGCGGTGGAGCTGATAAAGAAGGTCTTGGAAAACAGAGAAGCCAATTCAATTCTTAATTACTGCCCTCTAAACTTCACTTCTCATAATAAAAGTCTTATTGCCTTAGACCCAGTTAACGATACTGTGCTTTCAAGGATGAAAATGAAGCCTGTGCTTAATCTTATGAAGGGATTAGAAACGACTTATTTTGAAAGCGAAAACTATTTGCCTGTTTATTTCTTTGAAGAGCTTTCTCAAACCTATTGCAAAGAGGGTAAGGGTTTTGAATCACAAAGATTAGTCCTTCAAGATATTCAGTTAACTGCAATTATGGACGAAAGCAATGCAAGGAGGATAAGAACAAGCATATTTACTAAGATAGACCTTTATCAGAAATACGTTGATGTTTTGGGGAATCAGTTTATGAGTCCAGTCAATTCTCTTGCCCCTCAGTTCTATAAGTTCTTTATTGAAGACACTCTAATTGTTGAAAATAGGGAATGCATTAAGCTCTCTTTTATTCCAAGAAACCTTTATGATATGGGCTTTATGGGATATCTATATGTTTCAAATGATGAGAGCTATGAAATAATGAGTGCAAATCTTTCAATAACTGAAAAGGCGAATGTGAACTTTGTTGATAAGATTGAGTTTGTTCAGAAATTTAAGACAGATACTATTGAAGTTGGGGGGCAGAAAAAACAAATCTCCTATGTAACGCAGGATGCCGTTTATGCTAAAATAAACTTCTATACCCTAAAAGCTTATGGTTATAGCATAAATACTTATTCCAAACCTAAGTTTGAGGAATATGTTTTGAAGGACGACAAAGAGATAAAAGCATTTAAACTAACCGACTCCAATAGAATTTCTCCCCTAACTCAGGCTGAAAAGAAGACTTACCTATTGCCAGACAGTTTAAATAAGATATCTTGGTTTAGAGTCACGAAATACTTATCTGAAATATTCTATGGGGGTTACCTTCTTGCAGGCCCAGTCGATATTGGACCCTTAGATAATATCTATTCTTTTAATGGGATTGAGGGAAGTCGTTTTCGCTTGAGTGGTAAGACAAATTACCGTTTAAGTAGGAGGATTTATGCCGATTTTATGCTGGCCTACGGAACAAAGGATAAGAAAATGAAATATGACTTAGGCTTAAAATATAGCTTTAACTCACTAACCAAGAACCCTTATTCGTTTCCTGCCAATTTCATCGGAGTAAAATACACTTATAATACGTTTATTCCAGGTAGAACAATAGAAAACAGCAACTATGATAGGTTAACTCTATCCCTAACAGATATTGTTAATTATAAATTAGCTTTCAATAAATCCATATTCCTTGAGTGGCTCTATGAAACAAAGAAAGGAATTACAATTAACCCTTATCTAAAATTTCAAGAAGTCAAAGCTTATGGCGATTGGACGTTTTCCGACCGTGACACTGTTGAGGTATCAAGTTTTAGGAAAGATAGGATAGGGATAAATATAAGATTGCTTTTCAACGGAACTTGGATACAGAACCAGAATAAGAGGATTACGGTTGGAGGAAACTTCACTTCAATGAATATAAACTATGAATATGGATTTGATAATACCCACCTAATAAAGGCAAATGCATATAGGAAAGTGAATTTAATGCCATTTGGTTATATGCAACTATGGGCAGAGGGAGGTTATATGGTAGGGAAAATAATGTCTCCTTATCTTTTCACCAGCTCAACCTATAATAGTATAATTTACCACCCAAATGCTTTTAACTTAATGAAGGTTATGGAGTTTTTTACCGATAAATACATACAGCTAATAGCAGTTTATAACCTAAATGGTTTAATATTCAACCGTATTCCCTATGTTAGAGAGTTAAAACTAAGGGAAGAATTTAATATAAAGATGGTTTATGGAGGTTTAAGAGATGAAAACAAATTTCTTATCGATGATTTAGAAGTAAAGACTTTTGATAAAAAACCTTATATTGAAGCAGGATTTGGATTTAGGAACCTCTTTCAGTTTTTGGGAGTGGAATATATAAGAAGGATAACCTATACCGAAGGACTACCAGAACTTAAGAAGTGGGGAATAAGAGCAACCCTTGGATTTAGGTTCTAAAAAAGGGTTTCCTCTCTTTGATTGAGTATTTCTTTAATTAACTTCATTTAAATAGAATAATAAGAACCTTTACTACGTTTTATTCGTATAAAAGTAGCTATTCAAAGCTGAGAACTTATAAAATGGTTTTCGATTCCATGACATATTAAAAGCGTTCTTGCTTTTAGGCTCATTTTTTTATATTTCGCAACTTAATTTATATAATACGATACTATCAAATAATCACTTTAATACAAAAAAAACATGGCAAAAGGTAATGACAGTAAAGAGAAGCTTGTAAAGAAAGCTCCATTGAAAAGTAAGAAAGAAAAGAAGGCAGAAAAGATTGCTAAAAAGAATGATAAAGGTGGGGGTGGAAGCATATTCTAAACTATGTCCCTTTAAAGAATTTATGTGAATATTGCAATCTCTTTTTATAATGAAATTAGCCCTTGATTATATAAAGAGTTGCAAATTTGCATACTAACTATAAAATAAAAATAAGATTTCTTACGTTATTAAGGCAATAGAGTTTGTAAAATGCAAATTTTATAATTCAAAAAAGCAACTTTAACCAATACTGATTAAATGGATGCTTGGGATAAAAACAGTGAAATGCTTGGAAAGCTTCATATCAAATTGGGTAAAATATAGATTGAATTAATTTTAATAATCGATTAAATATTTAACCTGTGAAGAAAATAATCTTTAGTCTTGTATTAACAGTATTTTTTGGAACAACAACTTTAGTTAGCTGTATGTCTCCAGGAGAAAAAGTAGATTCCGCAAAAGAAGATGTTCAGGAAGCTAAACAAGATGTTGAACAAACAAATCAAGAATTAAATAATGCTATTCAAGATTCTATAATGGAATTTAGAAAAGATGCTGCTGAGAGAATTAATGCTAATGAGAAGGAAATCTCTGACTTGAAACTGAAACTGAAAAATCAAGGTAAAGAAGCTAAAGCGAAAATAGAGAGAAAAATAGCTGAACTGGAAGCAAAAAATAATAAGATGGAGGAAGCTCTATCTGACTATAAGGATGAAAGTGAAATTAAATGGAAAGAATTTAAAGAAGAATTCAATCACGATTTAGATGAACTGGGAAAGGCCTTAGGTAATTTATCAACAAATAATTTATAATAATGAAAAAAGTAATTTTAATCCTTGCTGCTACATTTTTAATGGCAAGTAATCTTAACGCTCAAATAGATAATGGAACTGATTCTCGCGATAATCTTCGTTTTGGAGTAAAGGCTGGTATTAACTTATCTAATATGTATGATTCCGATAATCAAGAATATGACGCAGATGCTAAATTAGGTTTTGTTGGAGGTGCTTTTATAAGCATTCCTATTGTAGGTAAAATCATTGGTATTCAACCAGAGGTTTTATTCTCTCAAAAAGGATTTAAAGCTACAACCAGTAATTTTCTTGGTAATTTTAGTTTTACTCGTACAACCAACTATCTTGATATCCCAATTTTCTTAGCAATTAAGCCCGTTGAAAACTTGACTTTATTGGTAGGTCCTCAATATTCTTTCTTATTTAATCAGAAAGATAATTTTAAAACTCCAATATCTGACAATACAATAGAACAGGATTTTAAAAATGAAAACATTCGTAAGAACACTTTATCTTTAGCAATTGGTGCTGACCTTAACGTAAACAATTTTGTTGTAGGTCTAAGAGCAGGATGGGATCTTTTCAATAATAATGGTAACGGAACTTCAGAAACTCCACGTTATAAAAACATTTGGGGAGGTTTAACATTGGGTTTCCGTTTATAATAAATAAATAATAATAATCTTTTAAAAATAATATCATGGGAAATATACTTTATATAATTGCTGTAATCTTAGTAATAGTGTGGTTAGTAAGTTTTTTTGCCTTCCACGTTACATCGGGTATTATACATTTACTACTTGTAATAGCAGTAGTAGCTGTCCTACTAAGGATAATTAGAGGAGCATCAAAATAAGAACAAATTAGAAAAGTAACAATTCAATAAATTAATAATCTTTAAAAAACAAAATCATGGACACAGGAAAAATAGTTTTAGGAGCTTTAGCAGGTCTTGCAGCAGGTGCAGTATTAGGAATCTTATTTGCTCCAGAAAAAGGATCAACAACAAGAAAGAATATACGTAGAAAAGGAGAAGATAGCGTAGATGCTATAAAGGACAAATTCAGTGAGTTTGTTGACAATGTTGCAGAAAAATTTGATAGAGTCAAAGAAGAAGCACAAAACATTGGCAAAGATGCTAAAGAAAAAATCAAAGAAGAAGTAAAGAAATAAATCTTTTTTAGTGTAATTAAATCAAATCTACCTTGAAATAAAAGTAAATTAAACTTATCAGTTTCAAGGTAGATTTTTCTTCTTTCTAATAAACAATAAAATATATATCTAAATACAATATTATGGAAGAAAATATGAGTTCAGCTTTTGACTCTCTACTAGAAAGGGTCACAAAGTACGGGAAGACGAACTATAAAATCATTAAATTGAAACTAATAGATAAGGTTTCAGATATTCTTTCTTCTCTTATACCTTTGTTTTTTATTTTAGTCCTCTTAGGTTCATTCCTACTTTTTTTTAATATCGGAATTGCTTTTTGGCTTGGAGATATATTGGGTAAGGTCTTTTACGGATTCTTAGTCGTAGGAGGTTTCTATGGGCTTTTATCCTTAATCTTCTATTTGTTTATGAATAAATGGATAAAAAGGATTTTCTACGATTATTTCGTTAAAAAGATAATTAAATCAGATAAAGAGTAAAACACATTAATATAATATATATCATGCAAACAATCAATTCTGCATCCGAATTAAAGAAAGCTATCCAAATGCTAGAAATAGACCGTGCGGTTCAATGGGAGCTTTTGCAAGAACAGGTTTTTACTACCTATGAGACAATGAAACCTATTAATATAATTAAAAACTCTCTTCAAGATATGGCATCATCGCCACATATAATAAATAAATTATTCCCTTCTTTAGTAGGGTTCTTTTCCAAATTTATTACAAAGCAAACCTCAAAATCAAAATCAGATAATCCAATTAAAAATGTGCTTAATAGCCTTCTACAAGTTGGAATTACAAGTTTTATTCTTAATCCTATCGCAATAAATGTTGTGAAAGGATTCTTAATGCAGTATTTCTTCAAAAAATCAAGATAAATACATTAAAGGGTGATAAGTAAAAAATATACGCTACCAATTTATGTTAAAGCAAGCATACTCCTTATTGGAATTTATGCTTTTATATCAATGCTTTACATAGCTCAAGATATAATAGTGCCTTTAGTTTTTTCTGTTATTATATCAATATTGCTTAATCCACTTGTTAATTTCTTTAGTCGATGGAATGTAAATAGAATATTATCCATAACAATAACCTTAGTCCTTTTTGGGATTGCATTCTTGGGACTAATGGTCTTTTTAGTCTGGCAGATAAGTGGCTTTAGTGAGTCTTGGCCACTCTTTGTTGAAAAGTTTTCTTCAATGATTGATCAAACAATATCCACCTTTTCAAACTACTTCGATATAGATCGTAAATACATCTATGACTGGATAACAAAATCACGTAAAGACTTAATTGATAATAATGGAATGCTAATAGGACAAAAGATTTTCTCTTTAGGAAGCTCTATCCTTTCCTTGATACTAATCCCTGTTTACATCTTCTTCATCCTATACTATAAAACATTATTATTAGAATTCGTTTGCCGACTCTTTGCCGATGACTATCAAACAAAAGTAAATGAAATAATCACAGAAATTAAAACAGTAGTTCAGAGATACCTTTCAGGACTAATGATTCAGCTCGTTATAATTGCAATACTTAACTCCGTAGGACTTTTGATAATAGGAATAGATTATGCCATCTTGCTTGGAGTGCTCGGAGCCTTATTAAATCTTATACCATATATTGGAGGAGTAGTCGCAGTAGCCCTTCCAATGATGATAGCCTTTGCAACCAAAACAACACCTTGGCCTGCTGTTTACGTCCTTGCACTTTATGCCTTCGTACAAATGATTGACAATAACTATATCGTTCCAAAAATAGTAGCATCGAAAGTACAAATCAATGCACTCTTCTCAATAATAGTTGTTTTAGCAGGAAACGCACTTTGGGGAGTCTCAGGAATGTTCCTTTCCATACCAATTCTTGCCATAATGAAACTAATATTTGACAGAATAGAACCCCTAAAACCATGGGGCTTTCTCTTAGGCGACACAATGCCAAATATGCTTAAGCTAAAAGGAATCTCACGAAAAAAGAAAGCAAAACCGCCAATAGAATAGAAAAATTACCTTACTTTGCATCTTGAAATAAAATAAAAGACAGATGAAGATAATTTGTGTTGGCAGGAACTACCTTGCACATATAAAAGAACTAAACCACCCAATCCCCGAAGAACCCTTGTTTTTCCTAAAACCCGACTCCGCACTACTACAAAAAAACTCCCCATTCTATTATCCCGACTTCTCAACCAATGTCCACTACGAATGCGAGTTAGTAGTAAAGATTAATCGCTTAGGAAAATCAATCCCAGAAAGATACGCAAAGAATTATTATTCCGAAGTAGCACTTGGATTAGATATGACCTGCCGCGACATACAAGAAAAAGAAATCCAAAACTCCTCACCATGGTCAATATCCAAAGTATTTGACTACTCAGCCCCAATGAGCAAGTTCATAGAATTAGAAACCCTTGGAAAAGACATTCAAAACCTCGACTTCAAACTCCTTAAAAATGGAGAAATAGTTCAACAAACTAATACCTCCGATATGATATTCACCGTAGATAAAATCATAGCCTACCTATCCCAATATATGACCCTAAAAATTGGCGATATGATATTCACCGGCACCCCATGCGGAGTAGGAGAAGTCAAAATAGGCGACCACTTAGAAGGATTCCTCGAAGGCAATTCCGTCCTAAAATGCGATATTAAATAAATCCCATACCCAAATCATACCATAAATACTGTAGAGACGCGATTTATCACGTCTCTCTTTTTGTCCAATTATTCATAGTTTCTCCTAATTAGTGTAAAATTAGAAGAAACTATTACAACATACATTCTACCTATTATCGTTTAGGTAATTTAATTCCTAATTTATAGAATTCTGTAAAACTATGTATTGGGTCTGCTTTTAGGTTATCCAAAGTAGGTTCTTCTTGTGTATCATCTAAGGGATAAATAATCAAACAAGGAATAACGGTTGTATTATAATTCTCTTTCTCTATGTTAAGCTCCTTTAGAATCCCTTTGTCTCTTGCATAACCACTCAACTGTCTAATATCTTCAATCTTAAAACGACCCTTTACAGATTCGTCATCTTCTCTTTCTTCATCTTCATCTTCTTGCTTGCTGAACCTATCACTATATATTGACTTATATTTTGCACCAATAATTAATGGGTCATTGGTTCTTAAATAGTCAACATTTCCGTATTTCCCTTCAGCTTGATATTCTATATTATCTATCCCATATTGTTTTTGCAAAATCGTGAGAACATAAACTTCAAACAATAAAGGCATATCAATCCAGAAAGGAGGGAGTGTTCGGTCTGTTTCCTTTGCTGCATTGTCAATCGAATAACTTAAACGTCTTAGAATAAGCTTCGCAACTTTTAAGATGTCTGCATAATCTTTAAATAAAGGATTAACTTTAAATTGTTTTATTTGTTGAATGCTTAAATCATCAGAAACATGTTCAAATAAAGCTAAACAACTATTACATATATTATTTAAATCAATTGCTTTGCAGCTAACAGACGCTTTATTGTTTAAATATTTACGAACATAGGTTAAGGTTTTTTTTAATATTCTGTTCTCAATACAATCAACAGAATAATCTTGATGTCTGCAATCATATCTATCATCTCTTCCCTTAAAAGCATTTTGTTTAAGATTCTGAGAAAATAATATCTTGCCCTTAATCGTAGAGTTCAGGTTCTCTTCGATTTGAATATAATCTTTCTTTAAATTACGCTTAGCCAAAGATTCCATAAGCTTTACGAAATGTACAACCAATAATGGAGTTAATTCCAAAGTATCATTCTCAACATTAATAGGTTCTCTATTAAAATCAATATGATAAATATCTTTTAGTTTCTTTTTAGCTTCTTTATTTTCACAATCAAAGCATTCAATAAACATCCTTAAATAATCCAAGCCTTCTATTTTAGGCTTAACCATTATGGCTAACTCGTTCTCAACAATCCAATCTAAACCAATATAGTAATTAGTTTGAAAAGTCATATCCTTATCATTATAACAACTTAATCCTAAATATTTATTAGGATTATTAATATCACAATCTTTATCAATGATTTTAATATAATCTTTTAAGGTATCTGAACTTATGATTTCATTTTCTTTGAATACTAATGGATTAATTCTTTTCATGTTCAGAATCTTCTTGAGGTTGATTATTCTCTTTTCTTGAGTTTAATGAAAGTTCTTCAATCTTACTATATCTACCATTATACTTCTTTATTTTCTCTAAAATCCCATCAGAAGCATATTCTCTAAGTAATGGCTTAATTTCAGAATCCAACCTAAGTTTTAATTCAGATTCATTGTCGGCTAAGAAATAACTATGACCTATCATTAAATCCTCAGCATTAAAATCAGAAGTAATATTATCTGTTATTATTTTTTTGACACTATTAAATAAACTAATTGCTTTATTCTTTAACACTTTATCTTTGTAATATTTGTTAATAACCTCTTGGTTAGATTCAAAAGTGTAAAAAGCAAACCTACGTCTAACAGCATAATCAATATAAGCTAAACTTCTATCAGCAATATTCATTGTTCCAATAATATAAAGATTAGAAGGCACAGCAAAATTTTCATTAGAATAAGGCAGAGAAGCCTGCAATTCATTCTTTTCCCCAATTCTCTTGTCAGCTTCTAAAAGAGTAATTAATTCCCCTAAAATCTTAGAAATATTACCTCTATTAATTTCATCAATAATTAAAACGTAAGGTAATAGTTCTTTTTTATTAATAGCTTGGTCATTCCTTTTAGCTTTTTCACATATCTTTTTAAAAATGCCTGGAGTAACTTCAAAACGCATAGGCTTAGAATTTTTAATAGGCTTTAATCCTTCAACAAATTCTTCATAATCCATGGATTGGTGAAAAGTAGTAAAACATATCCTTCCCTTTTCTATTAATTCATTATACCTCTCCATAATTTCATCTCTAGTCTCTGGAACTTCTTCATCACAAATAGCGACAGCAATCTCCGCACTTTTATATGTTTTACCTGTACCAGGAGCACCTTGAATGATAATTTGTTTTTTTGTACTCAGCAACTTACATATTGTCTCTATTTGCTCATCCTCCAAATGATTATCAAACGTTTGTTGAGTTGTATTGTAGCAAAATTCATAAAAGGACTTAGATTTTATTTGTCCATTAAAAAATTTAATTGTTAGAGCCTGAAGGATCAAAAAATACTCTTTTCCTTTTGGAACAGGTTTGTCTTTGAAAAGAATATTATTATCATTTAAGTAATCTCTGATAGGTTGATCCAATGGAAGAAAAACATTAGGACGAATCCAATATAAACCAATTGTAATATTGAATTTAATTCCATATTGATTAATTACTTTATCATAATACTTAATGAATTTCTTGTTGTTTGCCTTATTATTTGAATACTTGATAGCACATTCAAATAATTGCCATAAATTGTCAATATCCATCTTGCTCCTATTTGCTTTATATGCAAAAAAACAAGATTTCAAATTATTTAATACAGGAATACCCTTAAAATCTTGAGGTAGATTTGCATTTATTTTGAAAGCCTCTTTAAAATAAGTTGCAATATTAATTCTTGTTTCTAAAAAAGAACCTCTATTAAAGATGGCAAATAATGTAAAAGGATCAATATCTTTAAGTTTGCTTCCATCCCCTTCATGCAAATATTTTACATACTTGTCATCCATAGAGTATACAATCTTTAGTAACTCTTTTCTTTTCCCTTTATATTTTAATAATATGTCTGCTAATTCTTCATAAAAAGCAATCCATGAGTAAGTTGTCATATGAGTAAGTTGTTAAATCAGATAACAAAGATAATATTTTTTATGTATAATTTCTAATTTTAAGCTATTTTTATCTAATTGTATTAGTATTATTAAGCATCGTTGATTTTTACGAATCAATAATAAAGTCTATTCGATTAATACTTTACCTTATGTGGAATGAAAGATTAAAAAACAAAGTGATTAAAATAAAAACACCTAACCATAACCGTAGAGACGCGATTTATCGCGTCTCTTTTTTGTTTAAAATCTGATTATACGTATCCCATTCCCACAATTAAACACCTAAAACTAAGAATTAATCTTACGAAACAAAGTAATGAACTTTTGAAATAAAGAAAGGAAGTCGTGAGATGGGTATGTCGCACTTCGTGACATGGGTATGTCAGTGTCGCTGACATGGGTATGTCCCGAGCCTGAGATGGGTATGTCAGCTACCTTGACATGGGTATGTCACGTACTGCGACATGGGTATGTCACGAGATTGAAACAAAGAAAGAAAAGTTTAAGGCTTGATATTAAAAGTTTATTTCTTTATTTGGTTGATTTTAAAGGGGGTATGGGAGGTGGTTTTTTGGTGGTTTTTTTGATGAATGGTAGGGGGTTAGGGGTTTATTTCAATGAAAAAACCCCAGTATTTCTGCTGGGGTTTTTGGGTTTTATTGTATTGTGAAAGGGTGTGTTTGTAGGGGTGTTGGGGGTTTTGGTTTTGTTGTAATATATTAGTAATTACATTCCAAATCCGCCTTGCATATTGGTGTTGGACTTCTTGCCGGTGGTTCTTTCGTCGAACTTGTCGTCTTTTTTGTTTAGTTTGGCGTTTACGTTTTGTCCAAAATTAAACTTTATGCCTACGGTGTACATCCTGAAATTCATTGTGCTTTTTTGATTCCATTCTGTGTTTTGGTAGTTGTAGGAGGTTGAGTAGGAGTCTTTGGCAAGGAGGTTATTAACTCCAACGCTAAGGGTTAGTTTCTCGTCAAAGAATGATTTGTTGGCATTGATATTTACGCCACGGAAGCTTTCATATTGGAATATTCCCCATGTTCCTCCTGAGGTATAGTAGCCTGAGAGGTCTAAGCGGTATTTCTTTGGCAGGGTGAAGCTTATTGAGGTATAGCCCATGAAGGAGAATGCTTGGTTTTTAAAGTCTATTTCTTGGTTTTGTGAGTTGTTGTTTGTGTAGTTTTCACTTAGGTATGCAACTACGGTTAGCCATGGTTTTATTGGCAAAGATGTGCTTACGCTTAGGTTTATATTGTGTGAGTTATCTATATTTGCTGGCATGGAATAGGCTGTTATTCCGTTAGGTTCTGTGAATGGGATTTCAGATACTACGTCCTTGGTATAGCTATAGGTTAGGTTTGTGAATAAGACGTACATAAATGAGTGTTGTAGGGAGAAATTATGTGTGTACTCTGGTTTTAGGTCTGGGTTTCCTTTGGAGTAGGTGTATTCATTTTCCCATGAGTTAAAGGGGTTAAGGTTGCTATAACTTGGTCTTGATATCCTCATATTATATGCAAAGTTAAGGGTGTTTTTTGCTGAAAACTGATGAGATATGCTGAGGTTAGGGAAGAATGAATTATAGGTTCTGGTAAATGTTATATCTTTCTTAACTTGGTGTCCTTTGAGGTTGGTATTTTCTGCTCTTAGTCCTAATCGTAGGGATGTTTTCTCAGTAAGTGTTTTCTTGAGTGATGCGTATAAGGCGTTGATATTCTCATCGAAAATGAAGTTATTAGACCTTGCTGGGTTGTTTATGGTGTTTTTAAGTGAGAGAAAATCATTATCAACCTTTGTGTACGCAACTTTAAAACCTCCTTCTAAGCTTAGACTTTGGGAAAAGGGTTTGAAGTAATCGCCTCTAAGGTTTAAGGAATAATAAGAGCTTTTTGTGGAGTTTTCAAGGTTTTCTATATTATAAGGACTTACTTGATTGATTAAGTTATTATTGTATTTGGTTTCTGCTCCTGTTTCATCCTTTGAGGTATTGCTAACAAAATCAAAGTTAAGTGTTAGGCTCTCTCCAAGAGTGTCAAATTTATGTTGGAAGTTAGTATTGATAAGTATGTTATCGCTATTATTATATAGTCTATTTTCTGAAAGGAATCTTAGTGAGTCGATATAATATGTTCCATTTCTTAGATTAGATATAATTGATGAGCTTTTGTAGTTTCTCTTGGGTGAGTTATTATTGGAATAGGTGAAATATAAACCAATATTATTCTTATTGTTTAGCTTATAGTCAGTTCCAAGGTTTAGGTTATAGCTATTAGACCTATAAAGCATATCTGTTCTGTCTGCAATTTTGATTGTATCTTCTCCAAAACTTGTCTTCTTTATTCCTTCTGTTGTCATATTTTGTGCCCAACGAGAGGTGGAGAAAGATAGGGTTGAGGTAAATTTATCATCAACATAGTTTAAGTTTACATCGCCCATAATTGATGCAACATCAGTATAATAAAGGTTTGAGCCAATTGATGCGTTCCAACCATTTGTTTTCTCCTGTTTGAATAGGATATTTATTATTCCTGCAACACCCTCTGCATCGTACTTAGCTGATGGGTTTGTTATTAGTTCAAATTTATCGATTTGAACAGAAGGAATCCCTTTTAATATTTGCACCAAAGACTTCCAAGGTAGCTTCATATCTCTTCCTTGAAACTGAATTAAGACTCCTCCCTTGCCGTTAAGCTTTAGGTTATCATCATTATCAATTGAAATGCCTGGTGCTTTCTTCAGAAGTTCAAAAGCATTTGTTACAGATGAGGCAGTATTCTTATCAATATTCATTGTCATCTTATCGGCATCGAGTTTTATCCTATCCTTTACTGCAATGATTTCAACCTCTTGAAGTCCTTCAGCTGATAGATCTATTGCAATATTGCCTAAGTCAAAGATATTGTCTTTAAGCATTGAGGACTTAATTTCAATATCTTTTCTCTTATAACCAACGAAGGTAATGCTTAAGACCATATCTTTTTTCTTGATATTCTTAAAAACAAATACCCCATTAGTATCTGCAGCAACGCCATCGATTTGTTTAGTATTATTCTTTGAGTCGGTTAGGACGCAGTTAACAAACATTAGTTTTTCATTAGTCCTACTATCTATTATCCTCCCTCTTATGCTTGTTGTTTGAGCAATTGCAGAGGAAGATAAGCCAGAGAATAATAATATAATTATGACTAACCTCAGAAAAGTAGGTCTTTCTTTGATTTGTTTTAAGTTAGTTTTAATCATCTTGCTTAGCTTAATAAGTTGCTGTTGTTGTTGCATTTTCAAAGCCTTCTTCATTAAAATAAATCTTCATATTAGAATTTCCAAACGGAGCATCCGTGGTTCCTATATATATTGTGAATACAATAGAAGCTAATAGGATAAGTGCTCCCGTAGCAAATAATATCTTTGTGCTTAATTTTAGTTTCATATCTATTTTGTTTTATAATTTTCAAACTCATTTATAATTTCTTCTATCCCTATGTTCAACTGTTCCATCTGCTTGAATACATTAGGAAGAACTATATCCTTAAAGTTTTTCTTCTTTATTTCTTTAATAAGCTTTGGAGCATCTTTGGAAACGAAGTAACCCAAGCCTCTCTTATTAAATATAATCTCGTTTTGTTGTAAGTATTCAAAGGATCTCATAACAGTGTTGGGGTTAACTTCGTGGTCGGAAGCAAAATCCCTTATCGAAGGAATCCTCTCTTCAGCCATGTATTTCTCCATAAGGATATTGTCGCATATCTTATCAGCAAGCTGTAGATATATTGGGCTTAAATCTTGAATCATCCTAAACCTCCTTTTCTTTAATCCTTAGATAGGAAAGAAATAAGAAGAAAGCAGTTATGCCATATGAAACAATGTATTTGGTATACTCAGGAAACTGAATTTGATTCGTAATATATAGATTATTCCCTTCTCCTCTTATCAAATAAAGTATAAATGCATCAATAGATACTACGAATAAGAAGAAAGCAATAAAAGAAAGCAATATCTTTAAACCACCTTTCTTATTAAAATAGATGTTCCCAAAAAAGACAATGGATACAAATGGAAGGATTGTCAATATTTGATAAGCTGTTTCTGCCCATGTGTAAGGGAATAAATTCAGTGCTTGAGAAAACTCTTTCCCCATTATAGCCATTTCTACTAAATATCTTAATACTGAACCAAAAGGCACTGATAATAAAATAATCAAAGGAAAGAGAATAAAGGTAATAAAGAATGAATATAAGTATTTCTCAATATTAGAAGCAGGTAGGGTGATGATTTGTATTCTTAGCTTAGAAGGATTATTATATTCCTTAAATGAAAAGATAAGTGCTAGAATGAACCAGTAGAAACCAAGACCAAAATTGCTCGTAAAGGCAGATAAAAATATAACGATAAGGATTGCACCTAGATAGTTTAGCCAATAAATTCCTATATCTCTTTTGATTAGATTTATTATTCTGTTTATATTTAATTCCATAACTCCTCCTTATTTATTATTGTTTGATAAAATTGATTTGATCTTTTCCTTGTTATGGAAAACTGCATTGAAGAATAATTCGATATCAAGATTTGATTCTAAGTTCTCTCTATTCTCTTTCACAAATAGGTTTCCGCCTATATTATCCTCAGAATAAAGAATATTATCAATAGTACTTATATCTTTTTCCACTCCAAAAAATAGCTTAGAAGTGATTTCTCTATTGCTGGCATTGATTAGGATATTCCTCTCATCCATAATCAAAATGCTATCGATTAAATTATGTAAATCTCTAACCTGATGGGTGGAGATAATTATTGTAGTCTCGTCATTCATTGCCTTTAAAATGATTTTTCTAAACTGAGCCTTTGAAGGGATATCCAAACCATTGGTAGGTTCGTCCAAAATCATTAACCTAGCGTGAGTAGCCAAACCAAAAGCAATTATAACCTTTTTCTTAGTTCCAAAAGAAAGAGCATTTAGCTTAGATTTCCTATCTGTTATCTCAAATTCCTCAAGGTAGTTATAGAAATCCGTTTCAGAGAACTTAGGATAAAAAACAGAGTTAAGCTTAACATAGTTCTCAATTGTCATCTTATAAACATCAAATTCCTCACTCAAAAAGAAGATATCCTGTAGGAAGCCAACTTTTCTTTGCATTGGGGTATAGCCTAAGACTTCAATATCTCCAGAGTTTGGAAAAAGAAGTCCTGACATTAGTTTCAAAAGGGTGGTTTTCCCAATCCCATTCTTTCCTAATAAGCCATGTATATAGCCTTTTTTAATATTAAGCGATATATCGTCAATAACCATCTTATTTCGCTTGTAGGAAAACTTTAAATTATTAATTTCAATCATTACGTTAGTGTATTAGTGTTGTATTACACTGCAAATGTATATCGCTTATTTCGATTTGTCAAGCTATTTAACAGTATTTAACTAAATGAAATCAATAATTAATTTTCAATAATCTATATTACAGATGATTAATAAAATGTTTATTTTCGCTAATAAAGGAAATTAGTTTATGTTTTTCAGGTAAAAATCTTTGTTTTGGGATATAATTTATGCGATTTCAAAGAAGAAATTCTTAAAACTAAGCATTAAATTTTTAAAACAAAGAAGAATTTTGCTGAGATGTACATCTTAGTTTGCTGTGATGTACATCTAAAATTGCTAAGATGTACATCGCACGCTGCTAAGATGTACATCGGAAGATGCTAAGATGTACATCACAGTAAACTAAGATGTACATCTCAGCAAAATTCTTCTTTGTTTTAAAAATTTAATACAGCATTTCAAGAATTTAATACAGCATTTCAAGGATTTTATACGGCGTTAGGCTAAAATTATACCTTGTTTTATATAGGTTTTCTGGGGTTTGTCCTATGGAATAATAGAAATGGGGAATGAAATCTTGGGATATCTAATTATAATTCTAAGTAGGGGATAAGCTTTTCGTAGGATTTTTGATCTAAGAGGTGGATTTGTCTTATTTGATCAATGGTGGTGTAATTTTTTAGGTCTATGCGAAGTTTGATTATGGCTTTTGCTAAGTAGAAATCGATATATGGGTGGGCTGAAAGTTCTTTTATGGTAGCAGAATTGATATTTAACTTTCTTGGGTTGGCTTTCTCTATTTTTAGATGTTTAGATATCATATTATAGAGCGAGTCTGTCATTCCGTAAACTTCTTTTAGCTGGGAAATCTCAGTATATCCTCCAAGTTTTTGTCCGTATATGTAAATTCTCTTCCCATAAGATGGTCCTATTCCTCTTAAAATTTGTAAGTCTAAGCTATCCGACTGGTTTAAATCAAGCATTATTTCTGGTTTCGTTGCAAATGGTTTTGAAATATTGCTATTATCGGAGTTTGGTTTTTGGTTTGTATTTTTGGGTTTAAGGTCTTGTGTTCTTGTATCTCTTTTTTCTTGATTTGGGATTTCAACATAGGGAGAGATTGCATTGTAGAGGTCTTCACTCATGCAATATAGCTTTTTTAGGTCTTCAGTTTTCTTGAAGCTTCCGCCTGCTTTGACATAGTTAACAAAGTTTGAGGCTTGCTTTTCTGATAATCCAAACTCTACTAATCGGGTTTTAGTTACGGTGTTTGGGTTAAATGGGCTTGGGTTATAGGTTCTCTTTGTTTTTCTTGGATAATCCCTTTCTTTGAAGTCCCTTTCGCTTTTGTCTTTTGAATTATTGCCACTCTCAGAATAGGCAATATCCTTTTCATCCAGCTCTGTTGTGTTTGAGTTACCGAGATTTACGACTATGAAGATTAGAATAGCGATTACTACTCCAATTGCTAAACCAATGGAAAAGATAATTCCTTGCTTTTGCTTCTTAGGCATAAAGGAATTATCTTTATTTGGTTTCATTATTTCTTATTTTGAAAAAAAGTCTTCAAGAAACTTGTCAAGTTCTTGTGCATGAAGGTTCTTTGCAACGATGTTTCCTTCGCTATCAACAAGTAGATTATATGGTATGTATTGGAAGTCGTAGCGTTTTGTGATAACATTGCCATCTCCAAATAGTGATAGCCAAGGTAGTGAGTTGCTTGCTAAGAATGCTTTCCAATCTTCAACTGTCCTATCAATCGATATGCCAACTAAGGTTAGTCCTTTGGATTTGTATTTATTATTAATTTCTTTTAGGTGTGGCATTTCATCTTGGCAAGGCTTACACCATGATGCCCAAAAGTCAATAATGATGAGTTTTCCCTTGATATCTGTTTCTGTATATGCTTTTCCATTAATGTCAACGGCAGAAAAAACTAATTTCTTTGACGTCTCTTGTGATAATCTTCTTTCTCCAATTAAATTACAAACGACTTCCTTCCATCTATTGTCCTTGGAAGAGGTGCAAATGCTATTAGAGTAGTCCAATAATGGGTTTGCTTTGTCGAATTGCATATTTTTGATTTGTGGGATAAGGAGCATATAAGGGAAACCCGACTGTGGATAGGTCTCAATATAGGGTTTGTATATCTCAACAAACTTTTCATAGCCTTTATCTATATCCTCAACTTTCAAATCTTTAAATTCGAGCATTTGGTTCTGAATTTTATCCCAAAATATTGTAAATTCTTCTGCGTGTTTGGAGCCTTTATAGCTGGTTTTAATCCTTCCGCCCTTATTATACTCATCAATATTTGTGAATTTCACATCAATTGTCTTGCCTTTTTCAAGTGGTAGAGGAACATTTGCATAAAACTTCTCATCGTTACTTACAATTTGAAGTGCACATTCAAGAATATCCTTATCGAAGTTAATGCTATCAAGATTAATTGATAACTTACCGTCTTTAAATTCGGAACTGTAAATTATGTTTTGGTCAGAATTAGTCATCTGGTCTGGACTTGCATAAACAATTGCAACATTTCCTTCGCTAATTTCTGGGATTTCGATATTCACTTTTGATTTGCTGGAGCAGGACGCAAAGATTAGAGCTAAAAATAAGGACAAATAGATTCGTGTTTTCATAGATATTCTTGTTTATTTATATGCAAAAATAAGAAAAACAAAAGATATTCAAATGAAATCGTGAAAATTAATGATAATAATTTTAATCTAAGACTAAATAGTGAAGAGTTCTTGGGCTGAACTTGTTGTTATTGAAGCCACTTCTTGGAGGCTAATGTTTTTGATTTGGCTTATCTTTTCTGCAATAATTGGAATATAACTGCTTTCGTTTCTTTTGCCCCTATAAGGAGTGGGTGCAAGGTAAGGGGAGTCGGTTTCTAATAGTATATTTTCAATATCTATTTCGCTTACTATGTCGGCTAATTTTGCATTTTTGAAGGTTACTACCCCTCCAATACCAATCTTAAAGCCCATTTCAATAACTTTCTTAGCTTGGTTTAAGTCTCCTGAAAAGCAGTGGAAGACTCCTTTTAGTTTTTTATTGGAACCTTTTATTTCTTTTTGCAACTTTTCGAGTGATTGAAATACCTCTTCAAACCCTTTCCTGACGTGAATTACTAATGGAAGGTTTCTGTCTAATGCCCAGTGAGCCTGTATTTCAAAAGCAGAGATTTGCTCTTCGATAAAGGTCTTATCCCAATATAAATCAATCCCTATTTCTCCAATTGCACAGATATTCACCTTGTCTAATAGTAGTTCAATTTCTCTAAGCTGGTCTAAATATGAACTATCAATTGATGTGGGGTGAAGTCCGAGCATAGGAGAGAAGCAATTGTCCATTTTGCAGAGTTCAAGCATAGGCTCAATGGATGCAATGTCGATATTGGGCAAGAGAATCTTATTTACCTTAGCCTGCTTGGCTCTAAGGATAGCGTCAGAGATGTCTTCCTTGAATTCTTCTGAGTAGAGATGGGAATGGGTGTCAATAAACTGCATAGTGGATAAGTATTAAAATGAAAAAAGCCCTACCTGATGAAAGGAAGGGCTTAAAGCATATTAATTAAATATATTACAAACTTGCAATTCTTTTCATACATTTAGATTTAAGGTTTGAAGCCTTACTCTTGTGTATGATTGAGCGTTTCGCTAATCTATCAATAGATGATATTAACTTAGGAAGTTTTTCTTCTGCTACAGCTTTATCTTCTAAAGCACGGAAGTCTCTTAAAGCATTACGCATTGTCTTTGCATAATAACGATTAGCTATTCTCTTCTTTTCGTCTGAACGAATTCTCTTTACTGAACTCTTGTGATTTGCCATAATTTATTTTTATATTTAGTACCCCGTAGGGGATTCGAACCCCTGGTTTCTAGAATGAAAATCTAGCGTCCTAGGCCAACTAGACGAACGGGGCGTCTATTGCTTTTTCGCTGTGCAAAAGTACAACCTTTTTTGATATCACCAAATTTTATCGAATAAAAACACTAAGTATTTATCTGGGCGCTTATTTATCTTGCTTAAATTCAAAGCCTAAGCGTTTGCCAGTAATTTGTTTTTTTATTGCTTGATTTGATTTAATCTCTCCAATACTTGTAAATTTAACCTGATCGAAGGGTGGAGTTAGCAAATCAAAGTTGTTAACATACTCCATCGATGATCTAATTATATTGAAAATGGATTCTTTATTTATTATCGATGTGTGAAAACTTGTATAAAGAAGACCAACCTCACGCTTTCCTTCAATGAAATAATGATTTTCCTTGTTAATGAATACTCTTCCTATAAGATATCCAATATCTAATTCTCTATCATATTCAAAAGAGTCACTAAGAAAATTATAGATATTTATCATTCCAGAGTAGGAACGTTGTTTATCTTCTTTTATATAAGGTATTTTCATTACCTCGTGAAGGCGTGGAAATTCAAATACATTTGTATGTTGCAAGAAAACTAAGGTGTCAGAACCAAAGCTAAGTTTAAATTCAAAATCACCAATATTTTCAAACTTACAATCTGTAAGTGGGAAGGAATTATTAAATTCAAGAGCAATTTCTTTTGCAACATTTTTAAAAATTTCAAATGCTTGATGAGTATTTTCACTTACCAATTTCTTTAGTTCTGTTTTTATCTGAATTAAATTGCCTATTTCATTACAATCCATAATTGATATTTTTATAAATAAAAGAATATGTTTTTATAAAAAAGCCCTGATGAATAATGAATCCGTCAGGGCTTTGTTTTGTAATTAATCCGATAATTATTCAGGACTGATAGCTTCAACTGGACAAGCGTCTGCGCAAGTTCCACAGTCAGTACAAGCTGCTGGATCAATTTTGTAAATGTCACCTTCAGAGATAGCTCCTACTGGACATTCGTCTATACATGTGCCGCATGCAACACAATCATCAGAAATTTTATAAGCCATGATTTTATAATTTTGGTTTGTAATTAGGGTGCAAATATATGATTTATTTCTTAAATTTGCCCCAAAATTGAACCTAAACATAAGAAAACATGAAAATTAAAACCCTAAAGAGCTTATTGTCAAAGACAATCGTGATAATCTTAACTATATTTATGACTTCTTCTTGCATAAATGGAGAAAAAGAGGTTGTTTCTTACTACGAAAATGGTAATCCTAAGTTAGTTTACTACATAAAAAATGATAAAGGAAGTAAATATAAGGTTGAAGAAAAGATGTTTTATGAAAATGGCAAGCTTAAATATGAAGGAAAGTTTGAAAATGATGAAAGGACAGGTAAGTGGATTTATTATTTTGAAAACGGTAATAAGTTTTCCCAATGCGATTATACAAATAATAAGAGCGGAAAAGACCAAGAAGTATATAAAATTGATAAAACACAGATTGTAGGGAAAAATGATAAGATAGACGAAGTAACTTTTTATCCTGATGGATCATTGGCTGCAATTAAAATTAAATACGATAAGTTTGAAAAAGAATATAAGTTTTTCCCTTCTTTCAAGATCGTAGAAGAAAGAATGACAAAAGGAAACTTATTAAATGGTGAGTCGTTATCATTCTTTGAAAATGGAAAAATAAATTCAAGAAATTACTTCAAAGACGGAATGCAAGATAGCATTTATGTATTGTACTATGACAATGGTTCAATCCAGATTAAGGGAAACTATAAGATGGATGAAAGAATTGGGAAATGGGAATATTTTACAGAAGACGGACAAGAAGATGGACAAGAAATCTTTTCAGATGATGGTTCATTAATAAAGACAAGAAACACTGGAATGAAGTTGTTTGATAATGAAGGAAACGAAATCATTTTATAAGTTTTACAAAAGAATAATTCACCTTAAAAAATAAAAATATGCGTAAATTACTAACTATAACCTTGATGCTTGTCATAAGTGCAACAAGTTTGTTCTCACAAACTCTTGATAAAATTAAAATTGAAAAGAAGTCAAGCGAGTATTCGTTTTCCCTTGGCAAAGAGAAGTATAAGGCATATTTTGGAGTAACAGATGAGTCCAGAAGACCTAAAATTAGATTTAGTGGCAAAACCAATTTTACCTTTGATTCAGGTTTTCAAGATTCTAAATTGGATTTTGAAGTATTCTCAAATCCCAAACTAAACTTTTCTTATTTAGTAATAAACACCTACTTCGATATCACAATGGGGGCTGAGGTTTATTTAATAGACAAGGACTATCAGTTTGTGTTTTTAGGACACTTGCCAATTGGTGCTTATAATTGTATTGGAGATCAGAAGATGAATTATAATAGTATTCTATCGTATCTTTCTATATTCTACACAAAAGAAAAGACCTATTTTTCATTTGAAGTTCCCTTAGTTGTTCTAAACCCAGGTCAGACAACCGAACAAATAGTAGAAAGTAAGAAGATACACTATACATTAGTAGATAGAAAACTAAAACAAAACCTTACAGAATAATTAGAAATGAAATTTTCAGATATTGAAATAATGTCACCCGTAGGCTCTTATGAATCATTAATGGGAGCAATACAAGGCGGGGCTGACTCTGTTTACTTTGGAGTTGGAGAACTGAATATGCGTTCTCGTAGTGCAAGCAACTTTTCTATTGAAGACCTAAGAAAGATTGTTGAAATAGCACAAGAGAATAACTTAAGAACTTATCTAACACTAAACACTATAATCTACGACCAAGAGTTAGATTATATGAGAGAGGTAATTGATGCTGCAAAAGAAAGTGGAGTAAGTGCAATAATAGCTGCTGACCTTGCTGTAATTTCTTATGCAAGAGAAGTCGGAGTGGAAGTCCACCTCTCAACACAGTGTAATATAACCAATATAGAGGCTGTTAAGTTCTTTTCTCAATTTGCAGATGTAATAGTAACAGCTCGTGAACTTTCATTAGACAAGGTTAAAAGTATAACTGAGTATATAAAAGAGAATAATATCAAAGGGCCCTCTGGAAATCTTCTTCAAATAGAGTGTTTTGTTCATGGAGCTCTTTGTATGGCTGTTTCTGGCAAATGTTATATATCATTGGATAACGCAAACAAAAGTGCAAATAGAGGAGCTTGCCTTCAATATTGTCGCCGTCCATATAAGGTAACCGATACGGATGGAGGAACAGAACTTGTTGTTGACAATCAATATATAATGTCGCCAAAGGATTTAAAAACTCTTGACTTTTTAGATAAGATACTTGATTCAGGAGTAAGAGTCTTGAAGATTGAGGGAAGAGGACGCTCTGCAGAATATGTTAAAACTGTAACAAGAGTTTATAAGAAAGCTGTTAAGGCTTATTTTGATGGAGAGTTTACTCAGGAGAATAAGTTAATTTGGAACGAGGAACTAAAAACCGTTTATAATAGAGGGTTTTGGGATGGGTACTACCTTGGGCAAACAATTGGAGAGTGGACAGAAAAATATGGTTCAAGATCAACAAAGGTCAAAGAATTTATTGGAACCTGCACCAACTTCTATAAAAACATTAATATTGCTGAAATAAAACTTGAAACAGGGAGTTTATCTATTGGGGAGGATATCATAATTCTGGGTCCAACAACAGGGGTTTATGAAGATAATATAAAAGAAATTAGGGTTGACTTAAAGTCAGTTGAAAAAGCCGTTAAGGGAGATATGTTTTCAATTCCAACAACTGAAATTATACGCCGAGGTGATAAACTATATAAAATAAAAGATGCTTAAATTTAATTACCATAACCATTCCACATTTTGTGATGGGAAAAGTTCTCTTGAAGAAATGACTTTATCGGCAATTGAGAAGGGCTTAAGCTATTATGGGTTTTCTGCTCATAGTCCAGTTCCTTTCGATAATGATTTTGCTTTACAATATTCTGATATACAAAATTATTTAAACGAAACTTTAAGGCTTAAAGCAAAATATGAAGATAAGATAAAGCTATTCACTTCAATGGAATTTGATTATATTCCTAAGCTTTCAGAAGATATTAGAGAAAGAGCTAAAGAATATAATTTAGATTATATAATTTCTTCTGTTCATTTAGTTAATTCAGAAAATGGATTATGGTTTATTGACGGCTCAAAGCAGGAAAGCTATGATAATGGTCTAAAGGAATATTTCGGAGGTGATATTAGAAAAGCCGTGAAAGCATTCTATGATCAAACAAATGAAATGATAGTTAAGGTAAAACCAAATATTGTTGGTCATTTCGATAAGGTTAAGATGCACAATAAAGACAGATATTTCAAAGAAGATGAGTCTTGGTATAGGGATTTGGTTATTCAGACTATAGACATTATGAAAGAAAATGATGTAATTTGTGAAGTAAATGCAAGAGGGCTTTATAAGGGACGCTCGAATGATTATTTTCCACAAACAGCTTGGGTAAAAGAACTGGCTAAAAGAAATGTAAGAGTGACTATTTCCCCTGACTCTCACAAAGCAGATGAGGTTGATATGCTTTTTGCAGAATGTTGGCAACACCTAAAAGACTGTGGACATAGGGAAGTTTGGTATTTTGATGGTAACTGGAAACCTATTTCTTTATAATGAAAGATATAGAAAATCAAATTGAAATTCTAATAACAGAAGACGGTTCATCAAGTCTAAGAAGGACAGATTTGCAGGAAGGATATCATTCCACTTTTGGAGCAATTGCCGAAAGCAGACATATATTTATTGAAGCAGGACTAAGAAAGGTTGGAACTTTACCTAAGATAAATATTTTGGAAATAGGATTTGGTACAGGCTTAAATGCCATCCTAAGCTTAGAGTTTGCAAACAAAGAAAACCAAGCTATCTATTATACAACAATAGAAAAATACCCACTCCCAAAAGAAATAACATCAGAACTTAATTACGGGAAAATTCTTAAATTAGAAGAGGAGTTTGAGATTATGCATTCTTTTGATTGGAATAAAGATAATGATTTAAACCCGTATTTCATAATTCAAAAGATTGATAAACCAGCAGAAGAGATAAACTATCCTAAAGACTTCTTCCATTTAATTTACTTCGATGCCTTTGCTCCACAATTTGAAGAAAAGCTTTGGAATAAGGAAGTATTTGAAAATCTCTTTCTATCATTAAAACAAGGAGGTATTTTTGTAACTTATTGTTGTAAGGGAGAGGTTAAAAGAATGCTCAAATCATCAGGATTTGAAATTGAAAAACTTCCAGGGCCAAAAGGAAAGAGAGAAATTCTAAGAGCCAATAAAATATAAACTCCTTTGTTTCTTTGGCCTATTGATTAGCCAATAGAGTTGAAATGCAACTTCTTGCTTATGATTACCCTCTATTTTGTCGTTTGAGCTGTGGATTTCAGTCTTATCTTTATAATATGTTATACTATATCGTGCTGTTAGGTAAAAATCCCTCTTGAAATCATATCTTAGAATTAAATATGACCTAAGCCCCCTGTCATATAGTTGCGAAGATGAATAGGTAAGTGGCAATGAGTATTCATAAATATAGAAAGCATTATCATAATCATCAGTATTGAAATAGGCTATTCTCATATTTATGCTTAAAGGTATTGTTTTTGGACTTAGAATGATATCTTGAGAAATAAACATCCCTTTATTTTCATTTGATTTATAGTTTCTTGTTTTGGAATATCCTATCCTTGTTTTTAGCATTAGGCTTTGATTCTTGCTATAAGTATATCTTAGCTGTATTTGATTTAAGATATTATCTTCGGGATAGATTTCTTTATTTGAATGAGTTTCATTGTAGGGACGGTTATTCATTTTATAAATTAGGGTGAATTGATTGCTGTATTTAGGGAGATAATTTATTTCTGAACGTATTTTATAACCACTAACAGAAGTGTTTGCTCTATAACTTTGGTAAGGGAAATTAAAATAATCAATGCCAATAAAATAGTTAAAGTATTTGTTTATCCTTGCGGAAAAAGCAGAATACAATCCCCTTTCGTTTGCGTTCCTGCTTTGGGTTCCTATTGCTGATGCGAAATTGTTTTGGTAGTTATTTTGATAATTTCTATAGTTAAAGCTAAGGTTTCTTTTATAGCCTAAGTTTATTTCTAATCCTGTTATAAGAGCATATCCCTTATTCCTACTCATAGCAATTTCTCCAAATAACCTAATATTTCTATGTATTGGCATACTCCCGTTTAAGCTATATATGCTATTGCTTTTCCCTTCAAAATAATCTTGCATATAAGCTTGGCTTTGGTGGGTGATTGGATATTTATAATGGTAATTGAAAAGGGTTAATCCAAGTTCTCTTCCCTTACTTTTATACTCAATATGTGTTCCATAAATAGCTTCAATATTGCTGTCTTTTCTTTGTAGCTCAGAATTTGTCCTATGAAGTCCTGTTTCTAAAATACTGCCTGAATAATCTATCTTATTGAATGAACCAAATAGATAAACTGATATATCTTTTAGTTTTATCTTTGTTGCAATTCCCCTCATCGAATTGTATTCTGTAATAGAACGATTGGGTTTTATTCCGCTATAATTCTTCTTGCTTTTGGCATCTTGTGTGAAATGTCCGAAGTTAAGACTTTGATTCATCGCAAGTCCCTCGCCAAAACCCAAACGATAATCCCCAATTGTTACTTGTTCTATTATTGAAATATCTCTTAGGGTGAATTGAGTACTAATATAGTCGTATCCTAATTTTTGTTTGGAATTGAAAAAAGGTTCTCCTGCATCATTATCAGCAATAATAGAGAAAGACAATCTATTAAAATAGTTTAGGTTATAGCGAAGTGAGTTTGAAAAATTCTTTCCTTGATATCCCTTATCATCATCTCTTCTATATCCCCACGCTTTTTCCAATACTTTCTTATATTGTAGTCTTATATCATGAATTGATTTTGAAAGGACGGAGTCAATATTAAGTGAAGGTTTGTATTTGACTGGGGCAACAAAGATATAAGGTAGGATTTGATTTAGGGTTTCTTCTGAAAATCCATTAATAAGAGGGATTTCATAAACGCTTAGAATTTGATGTGTTTCTTTTATATAGCGTTTGAGTGATAGAATTTGAAAATCATCAAGCCCCATAAGCTGAAGGGTGTTTTCATCAGCAGAGTTAATATTTACTGGATTAAGGCTTAGATAATACAAATCCTCTATCAAAGTCTGCTTATCTTGTTCTGAGATTTCGCTTTCTTCAATAGAGGATATTTGATTATCTATATCTATTTGGGCTGTTGCACTTACACAAGAAAAGATAAATATAATTATAGAGTATATTCCTTTTCTTATAGCCATTTCCGCTTTATTTCATTATTAACTTAACTACATTTACTCCAACCACAATTTGTGCAATTCTTACAACCTCCTGAATAAACTATTGTTTCATGTTTGCAATTAGGGCAAGTTTCACCTTTAGCCTTCGTTCCGTCTAAAATATACTTTTTAAGAGCTCTTGCAACACCATTTTTCCATGTATTGATAGTGTCATTATCTAATGTTAGTTTTGAAACCAAGCCAATAACATTATTAAGTGGCATTCCATGACGAAGAATACCTGAAATAAGCTTTGCATAGTTCCAGAATTCTTTATCGAAAAGTCGAGACAAACCTCCAATTGTGTTTTCGTAACCATCCTTATCTAAATAAACAAAGTCATATCTTGATGTTTCTTTTTCCTTAACCTTAACAACCCAGCCTTTATTAACTCCTTCTGGCAAATAAAATCTATCAGGGTCAGCCTTACCAGTAAATATCTCATAAGGTCTTCCTTCAATAATACCAACAACAGCAATCCATTTCTCTTTATCGTTTTGAAATCTAATAACATCTGCTTCAAGTTTCTTAGGTCTTTTAGGGGCTTGTGTTTCTGTAAAGGCAGATTGTTTTGACTCAGAATTAGAAATCAAAACTCCCTCACGAGACCCTTCACGATAAATTGTCATTCCCTTGCAACCACTTTCCCAAGCTGTTTGATAGATTTGACTAACAATGTCTTCAGGTGTTTCCTTAGGAATATTAACAGTAACACTGATTGAATGATCAACCCATTTCTGAACTTCGCCTTGCATCTTAACCTTCTTAACCCAGTCAATATCGTTTGCAGTTGCTTTATGGTATGGAGACTTCGTAATAAGTTCATCCAATTCTTCTTGAGAATAGTTTTGTGTTATCTCGTTAATATCATAACCATTAATTACTGCCCAGTCTGCAAACCTATGGTGGAAAACAGTGTATTCCTCCCAAGCTTGTCCTTCACTATCTACAAAATTCGTTTTATCTGAATTATCATTATGATTAACTTTTCTTCTTCTCTTGTATGCTATTTGGAAAGCTGGTTCAATTCCAGAGGTTGTTTGAGTACAGATACTAACACTTCCTGTTGGTGCAATAGTAAGAAGAGCAATGTTTCTTCTTCCATATTTAACCATATCCTCATAAACCTTTGGCTCAGCTTCCTTAATACGATTTATTAAAGGGTTATTTACTTCCAATTTATAGTTAAAAAGAGGGAAAGCACCTCTTTCTTTTGCCATTTCAACACTTGAAGCATAAGCAGAACAAGCTAATTCTTTTTGAACCCTTGCTGCAAATTCATTAGCCTTATCTGTTCCATAACGAAGGTTAAGAGCAGCTAACATATCTCCCTCAGCAGTTATGCCAAAGCCTGTTCTTCTTCCCTCTAAACACTTAAGTTTAATATTAAGCCAAAGATTTCTTTCAACTCTTTTAATTTCTTCCTCTTCTGGATCTTTTTCAATCTTAGTAAGAACCTTATCAATCTTCTCTAATTCCAAATCAATTAAGTCATCCATTAACCTTTGTCCCTTACGAACATGGTCTTTGAATAATTCAAAATTAAATTCAGCCTTATTTGTAAAAGGATTCTCAACGTAAGAATAAAGGTTTATTGCAAGCAAACGGCAACTATCATAAGGACAAAGTGGGATTTCACCACAAGGGTTTGTTGAAACGGTTTTAAATCCGTAGTCAGAATAACAATCAGGAACAGACTCTCTAATCACTGTATCCCAAAACAAAACACCAGGTTCTGCACTCTTCCAAGCATTATGAATAATTTTATTCCACAAAGCCCTTGCATCAATTTCGCTTACAACCTTAGAATTTTCTCCTTCAATAGGGAAACGTTGTTTATATGGTTTTCCACTTGCAACACAGCGCATAAATTCATCGTCAATCTTAACAGAAACGTTTGCTCCTGTTATTTTTCCTTGTTCCAACTTTGCATCAATAAATTCTTCTGCATCAGGATGTTTAACTGAAATAGAAAGCATTAAAGCTCCTCTTCGACCTCCTTGTGCAACCTCTCTTGTAGTATTGGAATATCTCTCCATAAAAGGAACTATTCCTGTTGAGGTAAGGGCAGAGTTTTTAACTGGAGATGATTTTGGCCTAATATGAGAAAGGTCATGACCAACTCCACCTCTACGTTTCATTAATTGAACCTGTTCTTCGTCAATTTTCAAAATACCACCATAGGAATCAGAATCGCCAGAGTTCCCAATAACAAAGCAATTTGATAATGAAACAATTTGAAAATCATTACCAATTCCCGACATTGGACTTCCTTGAGGTACAATATATTTAAAATCCTTCATTAACCCAAAAATTTCTTCCTTTGTCATTGGGTTAGGATACTTATCTTCAATTCGAGCAAATTCTGAGGCTAACCTATTATGCATATCATCAGGATTTAGCTCATAAATTTGATCTCCATCGCGCAAAGCATATTTATTCATCCATACATCTGCTGCTAATGAATCTCCTGCAAAATATTCAGTAGATGATTTTAAGATTTCTTCTCTTGTATATGCTTTAACCGCCATTTCTTTTCCCGTTTTATTGTTTTGTTTACTCGTTTCATTCTTAGACTTACTAACAGAAGAAGGCTCTCCTTCCTCTTGCACAGATGTGCTCTTAGAATTAGGCTCCTTATTATTATCAGTCTGGTTTTCAACCATAGAAAATAAATCTATTGACATCATAGTTCAATTTTTTATGTTCTGCGAAATTACAAAAACAATCCTAATCTAACGGCACCTCTTTTGAACATAAAATTGAAGTTTTCAACAATTGAATGTTATTAAAGTCCCAAAGCTCTTATCCTACGTACATTTTAAGTGGGTTATTTTTTATTAATCTGTGAATAAATATGTTTTGCAGTTGAATAGAAACATCCTATCTTTGCATAATAGAAATAACGAAAAATACTTAAAGATGAAGAAGATTCAAATGGTTGATCTTAAAACTCAATACAACAACATTAAGCCCGAAATAGATGCAGCAATTAAGGATGTAATAGAAAACACTGCCTTTATTAATGGTGAGCAAGTTGGCTCTTTTTCACAAAACCTTTCTTCTTATATGGGGGCTAAGCATGTTATTACTTGCGGAAATGGAACCGATGCTCTCCAAATTGCTCTAATGGCTCTAAACCTTAAACCTAACGATGAAATCATTGTTCCAGCCTTCACCTTTATTGCATCTGCAGAAGTTATTGGACTATTAGGATTTCGCCCCGTTATGGTTGATGTTGACTACGAGAGTTTCAATGCAACAGCAAAAAATATTGAGAAAGCAATTACAATTAACACCAAAGCAATTATTCCAGTCCATCTTTTCGGACAAGGATGTGAGATGGAAGCGATAATGGATATTGCAAAGAAATACGATTTATTTGTTATTGAAGATAACGCACAAGCAATTGGAGCTGACTATAAGTTTAGTAATGGAAAGATTCAAAAGCTTGGAACAATAGGTCATATAGGTTGCACATCGTTTTTCCCTTCAAAAAATCTTGGATGCTATGGCGATGGTGGAGCAATATTCACTAATGATGACCAATTAGCAGAAAAGATAAGGATGATATGCAATCACGGAATGAAGATAAGATATCACCACCAAGTCTTAGGAGTTAATTCTCGTTTAGATACCATTCAAGCTGCAATATTAGATGTAAAACTAAAACAACTTGATAAGTACTGCAAACTAAGATATGAAGCAGCAACAAAATACTCATACGCATTCAAAGATATCAAAGGACTAATTACCCCAAAAGAGTCTTCCTTCTCAACACATGCCTATCATCAATATACACTCAAAGTTTTGGACGGAAGAAGAGATGAACTTAAGGATTACTTAGAAAAGAACGGAGTCCCAGCAATGGTTTACTATCCAATCCCTCTTCACAAACAAGAAGCCTTCCTTCAAATTGCTAATCAAAATGGAGATATGAGCATTTCAGATCAGCTAAGCAATGAAGTCCTTTCCCTTCCAATGCACACAGAACTTGACTATAAAACAATAGCATACATAATTTCTAAGGTATTACAATTCTTTAACAAATAGAATGATATGAAGACAATATTAGTTACTGGAGGAACAGGATTTATTGGCACACATACCGTTGTGGCACTACAAGAAAAAGGATATAATGTAGTAATTGCAGACGACCTTTCAAACTCAAACATCGACTCTGTTGATAGAATAGAAAAGATATCAGGCATTAGACCAGAGTTTATCAAAGTTGATTTAAGCAACGAGCAAGAGTGCAACCTGCTTTTTAACACCCATGACGATATTGAAGGAATAATAAATTTTGCAGCCTTTAAAGCCGTTGGAGAAAGTTGCGAAAAACCAATCGAATACTATAAAAACAATATAGGGATACTTCTAAATGTGCTTGATAATATGAAGAAACACAATATTAAATACATTGTTCATTCCTCATCTTGCACCGTTTACGGTCAGCCAGACAAACTCCCAATCAAAGAAAACTCACCAACACAATTTGCCGAGTCACCTTATGGAAACACCAAACAAATGGCTGAAGACATCCTTCACTTCACCACCCAGACAACAGGAATAAAAGCAATAGCACTAAGATATTTCAATCCAATCGGAGCTCATAAGAGTGGGATAATTGGAGAACTTCCTAACGGCGTACCAAATAACCTTATGCCATTTATCACACAGACCGCAATGGGTAAGAGAAAAGCCCTAACAGTCTTTGGAGATGATTACCCAACACCTGACGGAACTTGCATAAGAGACTATATCCATGTTGTTGATTTAGCAGAAGCACATGTTGTTTCAATGGATAGATTTTTTAGTAATAAGAATAAAGCCAACCTTGAATACTTTAATATAGGCACAGGTAATGGATTCTCAGTCTTAGAAGTAATAAAGAGCTTTGAGAAAACCTCAGGCGTTAAGCTAAACTACGTAATTGGAAAAAGAAGAGCAGGCGACATAATCCAAATATGGGCAGATACCAAATACGCAGAAGAAGAGCTTGGCTGGAAAGCAAGAAAGACCTTAGACGAGATGACACTTAGCGCATGGAACTGGGAAAAAGAATTATCCAATATCTAAAAAGGATTATCAAATTCATAAAGAGAAATCCAATAATAAAGGACTTTGCACTTTTTTGTCTTGTAACTGGACTCTTTCATCTTCTTTATTGGAATACCAATATGAATGCTTGGCTATTTGGTCCTTATACCGAAGAGGTGTTTCGCTTCTTTACCCTTATAGCATTTAAAGGAACAGCATTCCTATCCAGCATTTTCTTCACAAGTCCTTTTGATGCAGTGGATTCAAGCATAAAATTCTATACCCTAAATGCTTTACAAGAGAAGGAATACTACTGTATAATGCAAGTAGTTGCAGACTGCTCTGGCATAAAGCAAATCTTCCAAGTCTTTATGATAATGTTAGTTCTCCCAAACAAGCTTTGGAAGAGGATGATCTACTTCCTATGCTCAATCTTCGTTGTCTTATTCTTCAATATAATAAGAATAGTAAGCCTAACTGCCGTCCTACTAAATCACCCTCAAAGCTATGAGTGTGTACATGACTGGATAGGACGACCATTCCACTATATAATTATAGGTCTTATTTGGATTATTTTTCTACAATTCTTCGCAAGACCAAAGAAACGCTAAGTCCTTCAAGTTTTAAGCCAAGTTTGGAGAGCCTTTTTTCTTATCCTTATCTTATTATCTACACTTTCTTATTTAAGAAATTGACGAAAAACTTTAATAAGAAGAATCTTATTTAAGAAATGAGTAGGAAAATTAAATAAGCAAATTCTTATTTAAGGGAATTGGCAAAATCTTTAATTAAATTCTTTCTTTAATGCGAAAATATTAAGACATTATATTGCAATTACTCTTCTTAAGACCAAAGAAACACTAACCCCTTCAAGCTTTCCACCAAGTGGGGGATTTTGTTTGGTTATCTTGATTTTTGAATATTTGATTGCAGGATACTCTTCAAGCAATGTTTCACAAATTCTCCTGGCAACATTCTCCAAAAGATGAGAAGGGACTTCAAAAACCTTCTTAACGGTTTGGTAAACGCTTAAATAATTTACGGTATCATTAATATTATCAGATTTTTCAGCCTTAAAAGTATCTGCCTCAAACTCTAAATCAACCCTAAAATTGGTTCCAATCTTTTGTTCTTCCTCAAAACAACCATGAAACCCATAAAAACTCATATTCTCTAACTCAACAATAGCCATAAGTACTCGTATTTAAATATTAAATCCAATCCACAAATTTACAAACTTTTCATTAAATATCCATATCCATTCTTTTCCCTTAGTAGAATACAGATAATATATATGCTATTAACGTAGTTTCACAGCCTTTTCTTATTTTGATAATATCAATTTTTCATCTTATTTTTCAGGCAAAGACAAGTCTTTAATTTATAAGACTATACAAATACCCAAAATAAGGATTTTCGAGAATAAAACGCTAAAATAAAATATTAAATCCTTGTTCTAAACTCCTGATACTTAGTTCCAAACTTTTCTTTCTTTGTTTCAAACTCGTGACATACCCATGTCACGCTTGCTCACATGGGTATGTCACGTATGCTGACATGGGTATGTGAGCGACTCTGACATGCCCATGTGAGAGAGTCTGACATGGGCATGTAGTGAGTTGGATTCAGCGTTTAAAAAGTTTGGGACTTTGTTTTAAGAATTTATTACTTGATTATAGTAGTTTATTACTTCGTTTTAGGGTTTTCTTCCTTCGTTTTATGATTTTCTTACGCCTAATTGTAACTTTTTACTACCTTCGCTTGTCTTATTAGTGTTAAGACTTTATTAGAGTAAAGGAGAATTTTGTTTGGGTGGCTTAGAAATAGGTCACTCTAAGCAAAAAAAGATATATGAATGACGGAAAAAGAGTACAAACTTTGTGTAGATAATTTTGCTGATGCGGTCTTGCGTTTCCTTGTGAAAAACACTAAGGATATGGACTCTGCAAAGGATATCCTCCAAGATACGTTTGTGAAGCTTTGGGAGAAGAAAGAGGGGGTCGATTTTTTAAAAGCTAAGTCCTATATCTTCACTACTGCCTACCATACAATGATTAACGACATTAAGTACAACGCTCAAAAAGACAGTCTAACCTTTTCTCAAACTACTGACAAAAACAAATATAGCGATTTAAAGGACGTACTGAATGAAGCCTTAGATCGTTTGCCCAAGGTGCAGAAAGCAACAATTCTTCTTCGAGATTATGAGGGTTATGCTTATAAAGAAATTGCTGAAATCCTTTCTCTGACTGAGGAAAACGTGAAAATAAATATTTTTAGAGCAAGGGTGAAATTGAAAGATTACATAGGTTCTATTGACAGAATAATTTAAGATTATGATTACAAAAGATAATTACCAGGCATATCTCCTTGACTTTTTGGAAGGCAATCTTTCCTCAGAGAATAAAAGAGAATTAGAGCTATTCTTAGAAAAGAATCCTCAATTTGCAGATGAGCTTAAGGCTTATGATGAAAGCTTATTCTTAAGTCCAGATTTGGGTATTAAGTTTGAAGACAAAGAATCCTTAATGCATAAAAAGAGATTTATATTCCCTATTTGGGCTAAATACTCTTCTTCTGCTGCTGTAATTCTTCTTCTAATTGGTTTTTCTTTTACACTTTTCCTCAATCCTTATTCAGAAACTAATATAACAATAGATAGTCCTATTGCTCAAAACACAAGTAAGCCAATAATTATTGAAGAAAATATAACAGAAGAACCTCAACAGGAAAATCTGATTGAGAAAATGAAAAATACTAGTTTTCCTTCCAAAGAAGCTCAAACAACAACGCCGAAAGTTGTTTCTCAAACTCAAACTGAACCAAAAGCTAATGATATTATTATTGAAAAAGAACCAAGAATTATCCTTTCAAACTCTCTAGTGGTCTATGAAGTAGATAATTTAATTTCATATACAGTAGAGGATGATTGGAAAGCAGATAAGGTGTACGAGGTGGATAATCTAATCGTTTATAAAGATAATACCAATAGTTACCTAAGTCCTTATATGAAAAACAAACATGTGGCTAATTTGGCAAATAAGATAGAAGATAGAGTTGATAAAACACAAGACAGTTTTAATAATGCCTTAGCCTATATTCAAGAAAACATTAATAATAATCCATTTTCAAAAAATAAACCTAAATAATAGTATAAACAATTAAAATTAATAGATATGAAAACCAAGAATTTACTAGTTCTAATCCTAGTTTTAGGATTATCTTTCAATGCTTTCTCACAAGAAAAGATAACGATAAAGCAGACAATCAAAAGCTCTGATAAATCTTCAAACGAGTCAAGCATTATTAGTGCAATTGATATAAACACAGACTCTCCTGTTAGAATTAAATCAGGAAAAGAAAACATTGTGTATCTAACAGGATATATTGATAATCCTAACGATTATAAAGGGTTTTGTGTATTAAAGGATGAGGTTTTAAAGATTAATTCTCCTTCTCAAACACAAAAAGACTTTAATATAACAATAGAATTGCAGAAAGAGGTTTATCTAGTCTGCTTAGGTGAAAATTCAAAAGTAGATATTGATAATGGGGTCTTATCAGGCGGTAAAGTATATGTAAATTCATTGAAGAATTCTGAAGCAAATTTTAATGGAGATATGAAAATAGGCGAACTAACCTTTTTATTATTAGAAAATTCAAAAGCTACTTTTAGTGGACTTGCTGAATTGGGTCGTGCAAATATTATTGTTGGGGAGAATTCTGAAATTAAGTTTTGGAATATTGATGGAGATTATGCAAAGGTTGTAGCAGATAAGGGTGCTGTGATAGATTTTATTGGAAACATAGATACTGTTGATATGAAAATGCATAAAGATTCAGATATAAAAGGCGACTATACATGGACAGAACACTTATTTTTTAGAATAGATTCTACTTACGTTACAGATGTTTCTAAGAAATTTAGAATAATTAACGAAGATGGAATAATGATTCAATCTAAAGAGGATTCAATTTATCTAAATAATGAATATAAAACTCATGTTAAGGCAATAGGTTTTTCAAAAGAACTTATTGAAGAAAAGAAAAAAGAAGAAAAAGCTTCAATAGATATTAAGAAGAAAGGAATTAATCCAAATTTTGGTTTGCAATTTGGTTATGGAATACTAGGTTGGTCTAATAAGGTTAGTAATGTTGATGGTCTCTTTGCTTCACCGCAAGACCAATACTCATTAAGATATGGTAATAGCTGGACGTTAGGATTTAGATATTGGATTAACTTAAGTCGCAGGTGGTCTATAACAACAGGTATAGGATATGAATCAAATATATTCCGATTTGACAATAATGTTAAGCTAACTGATATTGGTGGAGAAAAAAGAATTGCTTATGAAACAGATCCTACTGTAAATGCTAAAACTAAATTAGTTGCTCGTTATGTTACTTTACCTTTATTTCTTAGCTTTAATGTTGTTGAAAAACTAAACATTCATATTGGTGCAATAGCTGGAGTTAATTTTAGATCTTCATCGACAGGGTTTAAAAGAAATTTTGATGATCCTAAGGGAGAAGTAAAAGAACGTTGGGGAACTAAATACGATAATTTCAAACCATTAAAACTAGACCTTCAAGCAGGCTTTGGATGGAAAGGCATTAACTTTTATGTAAAATACGCCTTAACCCCACTCTTTAAAGATAATAGAGAAATAACAGTTTATCCTTTTAGTGTTGGTCTTTCTTTAGGACTATAAGGATATCAGTAAATTAATAACAATCCGTTTTGCAACAAATACAAAAAAGAATAGTATAAACAACTAAAACTATAAGATATGAAAACCAAGAATATACTAGCCCTAATACTAGTTTTAGGATTATCTTTCAATGCTTTTTCACAAGAAAAGATAACGATAAAGTATGATATTAAAAATACTGCAAAAGATAAGGGCAGCTTTGGAGATGATATCCAAGTTATAAGAATATCGACTAATCTTCCTGTAACCATTAAGCCTGGAAAGGAAAATGCAATCTACTTAACTGGAGATATGGAAAAAAATGAAAAAGAAAAACTATCAAGTTTCTGCGAATTGAAAAACAATGTATTTAAAATTAATTCTCCTTATTTATACATAGATGGAGTAGGTAGAGTTAAGGAGTTATATGATTTTACCATTACTTTAGAATTAACAAGCGATGTTTATGCTTATTTCTTAAGTTCAAGGGCTAATGTTATTTTAAAAAAAGATATTATATCAGATGGGCATGGTTTGTTTAATTTAGAAGCACATTCACAAATGACGGTAGAAGGAGATGTTGAATTAAATGTTTTAAGTATAACTGCAAAAGAAGATTCAAAGATAAGGTTTAACTCTATTGATGCAGAATTAGCTATATTAACAATGGGTGAAAAATCAATTATAGATTTAAATGGTAAAGTAAAAGATATTGAAGTTAGTGAAGGAGTAGGCTCAAAAATTATTGGTGATTATACAAGTAATACTCTTATGACACATCATGCAGATATTGTAGATATTAATGACCCCAATAAAGTTACGAAAATACAAAGTATTGTTTATAACACTGAGGACATTAAGTCAAATCAAGAAGTATATATAAATGATTATATCTATATGCATAATGGAGTAATTATCGATACGTTTGCGTTTTCTTCTTTTCAGAAAGTATTTGATAAAGATTCAATTTATAATACCAATGAAGGTGAAACAATTCTCAAAAAAGGTGAAACAAAACCGTCTGAGCATAGTTCATCCCATAGAACTGTTCTTTATAAAGATGGAGATATTGTTGTGGGGAAGAACACAAATGTTCGTTTTTTGTTTGCTGAAGGAATGAGTGAAGATTATATTTCTAATTATCCAATTAAAGGTAGTTCTGATGGGAAAATAGTAATTCAAGATGATTATCCCATAGATTTGGTTGTAACTTTAAGAAAAGATATAGGGAATTTAACTATTCATGAAGGAGCAAATGTGATTATTGGTTCAGAGATTAATGAAAAAGATCGTTCCTATTACTTATTAAAAAACGCTACACTAATATTTGAAAAGAAATCTAAATTCGAAAATATTACCTTAGCATTAAACGATAGCTCAAAAGTGATTTTTAAAGATTTGAAGACAGATCAGTTTTCTTTGCAAGGCAATGGACATTCAGAACTTGAGATAAATGGAGAAATAGAGACGTTAATAAGGTATAAATATGACGATATAAATATTACAGGTAAAAATAAGATAGGTTCAATTAAAGAAAAGACGCTTAAGACATTAGAATTAAATATACCTTATATTAATTTTAAAGATGACCAAAAAGAAAATGATATTAGTAATTCAAAAACTACTAATAAAGTTGAAAGAGATAAAAAACTTGGCAGAGACAAGATAAACTTTGATTTTGTATTTGATTATGGAAGATTAAAATGGTCAAAAGGAGGAGGTATTGATAATTTATATTCTAATCCAGAAGGAGCCTATAGCCTAAGAAGTGGTAACAGCTGGAATCTAGGATTTAGATATAAATATAACTTAGATTATAGGTGGCAGATATCAACAGGATTAGGATACGAATCAAATATATTCCGTTTTGATAATAATGTTATGCTAACAGATATTGGTGGAGAAAAAAGAATTAATCTTGAAATAGATCCTGCAATAGAATCTAAAAGTAAATTAGTTGCACGTTATGTTACAATTCCATTCTTCCTTAAATATAAAGTTATTCATAATAGTAAGTTTTATATACATGCTGGAGTTATTGCTGGAGTTAATTTCAGCAACTCATCAACAGGATTTAAAAGGAATTATGATATAACAAATGGAGAAGTACAAGAACGTTGGGGAAATAAATACAATAACTTTAAGCCATTAAAACTAGACCTTCAAGCAGGCTTTGGATGGCAGAGCATTAACTTTTATATAAAGTATGCCTTAACTCCACTCTTTAAAGATAATACAGAAATAGAAGTTTATCCTTTTAGCGTTGGTCTTTCTTTAGGAATATAATATAATCGCAGAATAATAAGAAAAGCTTCGTTTAAATAAATAAACGAAGCTTTTTCTTTTATGCGGAGAGTGGGGGATTCGAACCCGCGAAAGCCTTTAGAGCTTTACGCGCTTTCCAAGCGCGCTCCTTCAACCACTCGGACAACTCTCCGATTTTCTTTACTAAGGACTATCAAACGAGCAATAGTATTTCTTTATTGTATTGTAGTATCTTCTTCTTCTGTTTTAATTTCCTTTTCTCCTCTTTCCAATGCTATTTCCTTATTCCCTTTTTCCACAAATATCGGTAGGTTTACATTCTTAAAGGTTAGTGGCAGAGAGGTTTCAATCCTTATTCTCTTTCCTGTTATTGGGTGTTGTAGTTGTAGGGAGGTACAGTATAGTTTTAAATAGTTTTCTGATATTTGTCTTGCTCCAAAACGGTGATCGCCTATTACAGGATTACCAATGCTACTTAGGATAAAGCGTGTTTGAAATTCAAAATAGGTATGTGGTGTTACTAGAATATGAGTGAAGGTTTCAAAGTTTTCTATCGTTGTATATTGAACTACGCATAGCTGAGCTCCTACTGCATCTTGCTTTTCTACAAATATTCTATTCTTTGTGCCTGCTTTAAGCCAAACGTTTAATTTGTCGTTCTTGTGTTTAGGTTTGCCTGCAATTAGTGCGTGATATTCTTTTTTTGCTTGTGGGAATGTTCTTTTTAGTACTAGCTGTGCTTGTTTTGATTTGGCAAATAAACATACACCTGCTTCGTCGTCTTCTGGCGTTTCAATAACAAAGAGGTTTTGCCTTATTCCCCACTTCCTTCTAACATAGCTTTTGGTTAGGGCATAAAGGGATTTAGTCTTTTCATTTGGTTTTGCATCAACATGAACTCCTGCGGCTTTCAAAACAACTATTATATCTTCATCTTCAAAAAGAATTGGAACATCTGTTTTCTCTCTTGCTATGTGTTTCCCTCCTGAATATTTTGAATATTCTATTTCTTCTCCTTTGCTTATTATTAGCTCTGGGCTTTTTGTAATTGCTCCCCTATAGGCTATGCAACCATAAATTATCATTTTCTTTGCCTTCGAGATGGACACTTCAGGGAAGGTTTCCAAAACTAAATTAAGTAGTGATACATTGTCTTTTGCGGTAATCTTCATTAATTATTTCTTCTTATAGTTTGCAAAAGTACATTTTTTATTTTAATTTCGCAGTTCATTTCAAATATTGAATAACTATGTCGATCTCAATTTCCAATCTTACAAAAATATATGGTCAGCAAAAAGCCTTGGATAATGTCTCTTTAGAAATCAATAAAGGAGAGATTGTTGGGCTCTTGGGTCCTAATGGTGCAGGGAAAAGTACTATGATGAAAATCATTACTTGTTTTATCCCTCCAACCCAGGGTAGTGTTAGCGTTTGTGGCTATAATATCTTTGATGACTCAATTGAGGTTAGAAAGAAAATAGGCTATCTTCCAGAGCATAATCCTTTATATCTTGATATGTATGTTAGGGAGTTTCTTCTTTTTATTGCAGGTATTCATAATTTAGGCAAAGAAAAGAAAGAAAGAACAGAATATATGATTGAGCTTACTGGCTTAACTAAAGAAGTAAATAAGAAGATTGGTGCTCTTTCAAAAGGATATCGACAAAGGGTTGGTATTGCTCAGGCTATGATTCATGACCCAGAGGTTCTTATTCTTGATGAGCCTACTTCAGGACTTGACCCTAATCAATTAATTGAGGTTAGAGAGCTAATTAAGAATGCAGGAAAAGATAAGACTGTCCTTCTTTCAACCCACATTATGCAAGAAGTCGAGGCAGTTTGTGACAGAACAATAATTATTAATAATGGCCTTGTGGTTGCAGATGACAACACTCAACACTTAATTGCAGATCAAAGTTTAGAAACAATATTTAGAAAGATAACTAAGAATCTTTAAGGATGAAATGAAGAAATCTATTAGACTTATATTATTCTTGTTCTTTATACTGCTAAACTTTGAATCTTTCTCGCAGTTTGTAAGGCTGGAGAACTATCCTTTTATCAGCTATGAGGACAATAAGATTGAGTTCTTTGGTAGTTCAGAAAAAAGGTTTGATACTTTGTTTGAAAAGCTAAAACAAACAATTGCATTAGGAACAGATCAAGTTAGGGTTCTCCATATTGGAGATAAACATATTACGGATGATGTTTTCACTGCTCAAATCTATCATAATCTTTCCTTAACCCTTTGTGGACTTGAAAGCCGTAGGGGTATGCTTTGGGATGAGATAACAAATGTTAAAGCAAAGAAAGAATTGGAATATGAGATTGCTGACTACGATAAGAAAGAAGACATATTATGTAAGAAGTTTAGATTATATCATAGTCCCCTTAATGATTCCATTAGTATTTACATCAAAGACATTGAAACATCATATAAATCAATTTATTTTGAAGATAAGGGTTATACATTATTTGAAATAACAACACCAATAAACAAAGTTAGTTTGAGTATTATAAATAAATCAAGTGATAACTTTATTGTTTACGGACATTATTTGGAGTCAAAGAATGCAGGCTTTATTTACGATATTATTTCAGAAAACAGCATAAACACAGACCAGAGTATTTTTAATGCAAACATACTGCCAAGGCTAAAGACAATGAGTTTTGATATGGTTGTTATTTCATTAGGAGCAACATCTGCCTACAGCCCTGCTTATTTACCTGAGAGTTTTAAGCATGAGTTGAAAGAATTGTTAAAAAGGATAAGGACAAATAACCCAAATGTTCCAATCCTATTAATAACGCCATTCGATTATTACGTAAACAGCAAGCCAAATCCAAGGTTAGAACTAACAACAGAGGATTTGATAGAGGTTGCCAAAACCTCAAACTGTGCTATCTGGAATTTTTATAAGATTATGGGTTCAAAAGGATCTTCCGACAACTGGAGTAGAAATGGCCTTATGGATAATAGGAAAACAAGCTTAACAAATAGAGGTTCGGTCTTGCAAGGAGAATTATACTACAATGCGTTGTGGCAATCTTTTGAGAACTATATAGG
>Ga0265294_10000418_pt1 | contig 56492 bp, 57 predicted proteins | sample MunlanPumphouse3_FD_192504 | JGI IMG/M metagenome (GOLD analysis project Ga0265294, IMG submission 192504) | Groundwater microbial communities from a municipal landfill in Southern Ontario, Canada - Pumphouse #3 | ecosystem: Environmental > Aquatic > Deep subsurface > Groundwater | place... | reverse complement strand
CTTCACACTTACTACAAATTACCTCTCTTCTTCCATCATATTGACAAATAGTTTTATCATAAGTTGTAAATTTTCTATATGAAAAAGAGTTTATATTATCTTTTAATATTTTAACTACTTCATTTATACTACTTAAGTTCGGGTCAAAAACTCCAATTCTCTCTTTTGGAGATGGTTTTGCATCAAACCAAACAATTTGAGATACTCTTAAAGTTATATCTTTATGACTATCTTTTACAACTACTTCAAAATTTCCAATCTCTCCACTAATAGTTTTTAAAATTGTTTCATCTATTCTAAACAGTTCAAAATCATCTTTAGATAGTTTAGAAGTGAATAAATCATATTCATCTTGATTTTTAGTAATTAACAAAACCTCTTTTGAAACATCTACACTATGCGAAATATCCTGAGCAAAGTCAAATCTTGTAGCATTTATTTCATATAGTTTTAAAACATTTTCGATTTTTTTTGATAAGTCATCTTGTGAATTTTTAATATAAAAGTCTATCTCTGAAGCAATAAATTCAGAGTTCACATCTTTTGAGTTCGATATTAAAAAACTTTTATCTTTAATATCATCTAAACTAGTAGCTACTTGGATTTTTTCACTTAAAGGGAAATCCAACCCGTTTTTATTGTAGTATATATACTCTTGCATAACCTATGCCCTTAATTTTTAGTAAAAAATATTTTACCATATTTTATATTTAAAGAAGTTAAATAAACCTGAATTTCTATATATTAAAGAATATATTATTACAATTAAACTGAGAGTTTTAAAGACAAATAATGTAAACTTATGAATGATTAAAAAAGTTTTATTTGTTACACTTATTATTATTTTAATATTTATGATTTCTATTGAAAAAACTAAGCAACAAGATGAGATATTAATAGCTTCATCTATGCCACAAAGTTCTGGTTTAAAAGCTTGGGGAGATGCTGTTTTTATAGCTACAAATAGTTATTTTAACTATGCAAATGATAATAATTTGATAAAAGATAAAAAAATTGTTTTAAAAGTTCTTGATGATAAATATGAACCTGATTTAACCTATGAAAATATAACTAAGCTTTCAAAAGATGATATTCTAGCTTTTTATGGAATAGTTGGAACACCTACAAATAAAAGAGTTCTTCCTATTTTAGAAGATAGTGGCATGGTATATTTTTCACCATTTTCAGGTGCACAATTTTTAAGAGATAAAAATCTTAAAAATATCATAAACTTTAGACCTTCTTATAAACAAGAGTTAGAAAATCTTTTAAACTATATCGTAGATGAAAAAAAACTATCTAAAATAGCAATTTTTTATCAAAATGATGAGTATGGAGAAGAGGGATATATATCAACATTAGAAATTTTAAAAAACAAAAATATAGAACTAATATCAACAGGTACATATAAAAGAAATACACTTTCAATAAATCATGCTTTTAATGAAATAAAAAAATCAAAACCTGAAGTAATATTAATGATTGGCGCATATAAAGCAAACTCTTTATTTATTAAAAAAGCAAAAAGTGATGAAGTTCTAAAAAATGTAATTTTTTGCAATATCTCTTTTGGAGATGCAAACTCTATTGTAAAAGAGTTAGAAGCAACAAATACAAATACAAAAAATCTTATATTTTCTCAAATAGTACCAAACTACAACGATAAATCTTTAAAAATAGTACAAGAGTATCAAGAAATTATGAAAAAATATTCAAAAGATAGTCCACTTGGATTCATATCATTTGAAGCATTTTTAGCTTCAAAGGTTTTGGTAAATCAAATATCAAAAATTAAAAAGTTAGGAGAGTTAAATAGAAAAAATCTATTAAATGCTCTAAAAAACCCACCAAAAAATATTTTGTATGAGTTAGAGTTAGATTTTACAAATAATCAACTTCTAAATAAAACATATCTTTTTGAGTATGAAAATGGAAACTTTCAAGAGATTATAAGATGAAAAGAGTTTTCAACTATTTTAATAACTTAAAATTTTCATACAAAGCAAATTTTTTAATATTTATAATTGCTGGTGGAATGTTTACTATTATTATACTATCTCAATTATCCATTTTTATTTTAAAAAATGATTTTGATACACTTTTTGAAAAAAGAACAAAAACTCTAATAAAACTCGAAAATATAAATGATTCATATAAAATAAATATTCAAAATACTTTAAGTGAATTTGAAAAAAACAATCTAAACTATGAACAAACTTTAGAAGTTTTAAAAATAGCAAATGAGATAATAGATAAAAATTGGAGTGAATATAAAAATAACCCATATTCTACAAAAACTGATTTTGTAATAAATTATATACAAAAACATTTTTCAAATAAAAACTACTATAAAAACGAGTTAATAAAAAATTTAAATATCCAAAATGTTGATAATAAAATGAATAAAATATTGCACTATTTAAATAATATAAAAGAGAAAAATGATAAAGAGTACTTTACAAATTTAAATTTTGAAATAGATGCTATTTTGATATATTTAGGGAGTTTAGTAAATTATGATTTAAATTTAGCAATAAATGAAAAGAGAGATACAGATAATATCTTTCATCTTATAACAATTTTTTCTTTTATTTCTATTTTTTTAGTTGTTTTATTTACAATAATTTTATCTTTATTTATAACTGTACATTTTAGAAGAATACATGATTTACAAGAAAAAATTGTAGAAGATAAAACCAAAGAGTTAAAAGAGTTAAATGCAAATTTAGAATTAAAAATATCTCAAGAGGTTTCAAAAAATAGGAAAAAAGATATTATTATGTTTCAGCAAGCAAGATTTGCAAGCTTAGGAGAGATGTTAAATAATATAGCACATCAATGGAGACAACCTTTAGGTTCTATATCTATGATTATCCAAAGTTTTCAAACAAAAATGAGACTAAATAAGCTTTCACTAGATTTTGTGGAACAAAAAGTTGCAGATGCCTTGCTTTTAGCACAAAATATGTCAAATACACTTGATGATTTTAAAAATTTTTTTAGTCCAAACAGATCAAAAAATAGCTTTTTTATAAAAGATTGTGTGGAAAATTCAATAGAATTATCAAAATATTTTTTAAATAAAGAGAATATAAAAGTAGATTTAATTGTGAAACAAAATGTAAAAATATATAGCTTTGAAAATGAGTTATCTCATGTTTTTTTAAATATAATATCAAATTCAAAAGATGCTTTAATAAACAATATATCTAAAGATAATAGAGTAATAAGAGTTATTGTAAATAGTAAAAAAAATTTTGTTTTTGTAAATATTAGTGATAATGGAGGTGGAATTCCCCCACTTATTATGCCAAAAATATTTGAACCATATTACACAACAAAATATAAAAGTGCAGGAACTGGAATTGGACTTTATATGTCAAAGCAGATTATTGAAAAACATATAAAAGGGCAAATTTCTTGTAAAAATATAGAAATTATTATAAATAATCAAAAATATGATGGAACATCATTTTTGGTAAAAATACCAATAAATAAAGAGATTATTGAAGAAAAAAAGGAAAAAGATGAATAAAAATCTAGATATTTTAAAGAATATTAATATTTTATATTTGGAAGATGATGAGAACCTTTTAAAACATACTAGTGATATTTTAGAAGATTTTGTAGCAAATATTTATGGTGTAAAAAACACTATTGATGCTATGAAAATTTTACTTGAAAAAAAAGTAGATGTAATAATAAGTGATATTCTACTTGAAAATGAAAATGGTATAAACTTTTTAAAATATATTAAAAGTAAAGATATACTTATACCTGCAATTTTAACTACCGCACATACTGATACAAACTATTTAATAGAATCAATTAAGCTAAAGGTTGAAAATTATCTTTTAAAACCAATAAATATTGATGAACTTCTAAATAGTTTATATGATGTCATTTTGCCAAAAATCCAAGAAAAAGAGATAAAAAAGAATAGTAATATCATAAAAACAATTGGAGCAATTACAGATAGTAAACAGGTTGAAATTATAAAATATATTTTTAATAATCTTGATGAAAATAATAACTTTTTTGGCTCTTATAGTGAAATTATGGAACAATTTTCTATTTCAAAACCAACATTGATTAAACTATTTAAAGATTTAGCAGATAAAAATATTTTAATAAAAATTTCCCACAAAACTTACCAATTTGATGAAAAGAGTTTAAATGATTAAAAAAATTAAAAATATATACAAAATATTTGGTCCTGGTATTTTAATGGCAACCGCTGCTATTGGAGGTTCACATTTGGTCTCTTCAACTCAAGCTGGAGCACTGTTTGGTTGGAGTTTAGCTATATTTATACTTTTAATAAATTTTTTCAAATATCCATTCTTTTTAGCAAATGTACAATATACAATGGCTACAAAAAAGAGCTTAATTGAGGGATATGCCTCTTTAGGAAATAGTTGGTTGTGGCTTTTTACAATTTTAGCTGTAATTGCTGCTGTTGTAAATACTGCTGCTGTTTCAATGTTTGCAGCAAGTCTATTGGGATATTTTATTCCTATAAAACTAACTATTAATATTCTTAGTTTTATTATAATTTTTGCTTGCATATTAATTTTAATTGCTGGTAAATATAATCTTTTAAATAATGTTTCAAAGATAATTATGATAACTCTTAGTATTGCAACAGTAATTGCTGTTGTGATGGCTGTAACAAAAGATGTTAATTCAACTTTAACTGATGATTTTATATCTCCATCTGCTTGGACAATTGCTAGTTTAGGATTTATTGTTATTTTAACAGGTTGGATGCCAGCACCTATTGAAATATCAAGCATTGGTTCTATTTGGTTAAAAAATCAAATAAAACAGACAAATATAAACGCAAAAAATGCTTTGCTTGATTTTAATGTAGGATTTATAGTAACTGCTATTTTAGCTCTATTTTTTCTAGCTTTAGGAGCTTTAGTTTTACATGGAAGTGCTTATGAATTTAAGGATGGAATAGCATTTTCTCATCAACTTGTAACTATGTATTCAACTGTTATTGGTGATTGGTCAAGACTTCTAATAGCTTTTATAGCATTTGCTTGTATGTTTGGAACTTCTATTACAGTTATTGATGGTTATGGAAGAGCCGTTGCAGAAGCTTTTTCATTAATTAGAAAAAACAGATCTGCATCAAATAGAAGTGTTGCTGTTTGGACAATTTTTATATCTATTATTGGATTTTTAATTATAATTTATTTTGCAAGCTCTATGAGAACTATGCTTGATTTTGCAATGATATTATCATTTACAACAACACCAATATTTGCATTTTTAAACTATAAACTTGTAAGAAGTACAAAACTTCCAAAAGAGCTTCAAAATGGGATGTTTTTAAATATTTTGTCTATTTGTGGATTAATATTTCTTTTTGGATTTTTAATTTTATTTATTATTTATAGATGGTTTCCATTTTTAATTGGTTTGTAGAATTTATCTATTTTTTTTAATCTTCATTCGATTTTGTAGATATTTCTACACCTTCGTATGAGGTTGTTTTAATTGCTTTTAAAATATCTTCTACTTTTACTTTTTCATTATAAACAACTGTTACCTCTTTGGTATTAAGTCTAGCACTAACCTTATCAACTCCATCAAGTTTTGAAATAGCTTGTTTAACAGCTGTAGTACACAAAGGACAATGCATCCCTTCAACTTTAAAAACTGATATTTGTGAAGATATAGCAAAGCTAAAAAATATAAAAAATAGAACTAAAATTCTCATATCTACTCCATAAAAAGTGGTAAAATTTCAGGATAAAATAGTAATCCCAATATCAAAATAAAAAATATAATAAAAAAAACATAATTTTTATATATCTCTTTTTTACTACATTTGCAAGCTATATTTTTTCTAAAATTGTAAATTCCAATAATAAAAAAGATAGTACTTAAAATTGCCAAAGGAACTCTAGTATATTCTAAAGTTGTAAAAAAACTCAAAACTCCACTTGATACTCCAAAAAAGAGAAATAATAGTGCTGGCAAACAACAAATAGTTGATAAAAGTGCAGTAAAAACTGCACCAATTATCGCTAAACTATTTTGTTTCATAAAATCTCTTGAGAAGTATAACTATATACAAAAGTTTTTGGCTTATAGTAATCTTTTGCATCTTCTCCAACTTCAGCATAAGGATAACCCAACATATTTAAAGGGTATTGTGTAGGTTTTGGCTCTAAAATAAAATCTCTAGCACTATTAAATCCTACCCAATTCATCTCCCAAGAACCAAAGAAATAATCTTTTACCTCTTTTAGTTTTTTGCTATCATTTGGTAATTTTTCAGCTAACTTTACCTTTGTAACATCTGCTGGATCAGCTGGAACCCAACCAAGTCCATCTATATAAAACTCTGCTCTACAGTGTTGTGCTCCCGTAATATCAGCAAATCCTTTTTCATCTGCTTTTCCACAAGCATTTGAAATTTTTGATTGCCCTACTCTAATTCCAAAAGTCTCACGTGCTGGAATTTTTGCATTTCTTAGTAAACATACAAATACAGAGCTTATATCTGTACATTTTCCACCATAAATTTTCTCTTCAATTGATTTTTGTGCATCACCAATTCCACAACCAATTACACTCTCATCTCTATACATAGTTGAAACTGTCCAGTCATAAATTGCTTGTGCTTTTTGAAGTGGTGTTTTAGAATCTTTTGTAATATCATTTACATATGCTGTTAAACCTTTTGTTATAGGAATATGTTTTGTTCCTTCTAAAAATTCCAATACTTCACTAGGGTAATTTGTATTTGAAGTAGCTTTTGAGAAATCTGTTGTTCTTTCTTGCATAACAACTCCAAAATTAACATCTAAAATTGGCTTAATATTTGCATCATTCCACTTTACATATAAAACTCTTGTATTATATGGATTTTTTACAATTTTTGCCTCACTAAAATTTCCATCATATTTAAATGATACAACTTTTTGATAATCTTCATCTTTTGGAAGTGGTATCCAAAGTTGTGTTATCTCTTTACTTTGTTCAAAGTTATAACTATTTTTCACTTCAAATTTTCTTGGTTTTTTTGTAATTCCAAATGGATTTTTTTCCTCATTTGCAAATGTCAAACTTGGAGTTAAAACTGAAACTGCTGAAAAAGTAGCGGCTGCTTTTAAAAATGTTCTTCTTTTCATAATATGATTCTTTTATTTTATATGTTCTTTATAGAGATAAAATAGAGATAAACCCTATTTATTTCAAAGCATAACCTATGCTCTGCGAACTAATTAGAATTTTATAATAGTAAATTATTAATAAACCAAACCTTAAATAGTAAAATATTTTTTACTTTAGTTTAACTAAAAATTTAAATTTGCTTAAGTATAATAATTCAATTTTTTAAGAAAGATATAAAAATGAATAACGAACATAAGCTGACAAAATTTGTTCAAGCTGCTGGTTGTGCTGCAAAGATGGGTCCGGGGGATCTAAAACAAGCTCTTTGTAGTTTAAATCAAAAAAATGAACAAATTTTAGTAGGATTTGATACAAGTGATGATGCTGGAATTTTTCAAATAGATGAAAATTTAGCTCTTGTACAAACTGTTGATTTTATAACACCTGTAGTTGATGATCCATATATTTATGGACAAATTGCTGCAGCAAACTCTTTAAGTGATATTTTTGCAATGGGAGGAGAGGTTAAAACAGCTTTAAATATAGTTGGATTTGACAGTACAAATGTATCAAAAGAGGCTTTAGGAGAAATTTTAAGAGGTGGACTTGAAAAAATAAAAGAGTGTGGTGGTTCACTTTTAGGTGGTCATACTATCCAAACACCAGAGATGTACTATGGATTGAGCGTCACAGGAATAATTCACCCAGAAGATGTAAAAAGAAATAATAGTGCAAAAGTTGGAGATGTTTTAGTGCTTACAAAACCTATTGGTATGGGTATTTTAACAACAGCTATAAAAAGAGATTTAATAGATTTAAATCTAACACAACATTGTGCTAAAATTATGGCTAGTTTAAACTATATACCTTCAAAAATCATGAAAAAATATAGAGTTAGTTCTTGTACAGATATTACAGGATTTGGACTTTTAGGTCATGCTTTTGAGTGTGTTAGTGAAAATATTAGTTTTTCTATATCTTCAAATGAAGTACCTTTTATAAAAGAAGCTTTTGAGCTATGTAAAAATGGAGTTTTACCAGGAGGTTCAAAAAGAAACTTAAAGTTTATGGAAGATAAAACTTATTTTTCAAAAGATATTGACCCAACTTTAAAAGCAATTTTATGTGATGCCCAAACTTCTGGTGGACTTTTAGTAGCTATAAACAAGGATGATGCAAAAGAGTTTATAAAAGAACTAGAAGATTTTAGTTTTGGATACGCAAAAATTATTGGAGAAGTTATAGAAAAAGGTAAAAAACCTATAATTGTAGATTAAAATAGAAAATTTTAATCTTTTTTTATAAATTTTAATACCGATTAATTTTACATTAATCTTTTCTGTATATAATTTCAACATAAGTTAAGTGAACAACTTAATTTATACGAGTATTTTTTAAGATAAATTTCTTAAATAGATAATTTTTTTATGTTTCCTTGTGTAGAAAGGTCGCTTCCCCTAGGCGACCTTTTTTTTTGCTTATTTTTTCATTTATACCATTTCAATATAGCTTAAACCTTTTATGATAGTATTTTAAAATGATTTCATTCTATATAAAAATATACACAAGCTTTTAAATATGCCACTATCAAATCTAAATCAAGAACAAAAAGAAGCCATACTTTGCAAAAGCGGTTATAATCTTATAATTGCAAGTGCAGGAACTGGTAAAACTTCAACAATTGTTGGAAGAATTTCTCATTTACTCAATAATGGAGTAAAACCAAATGAAATTTTACTTTTAACTTTTACAAACAAAGCTGCTTCTGAAATGGTTTCAAGAGTTTCTAATATATTTTCAAAACAGATAGCAAAAGAGATTATGGCTGGAACATTTCACTCTGTATCATATAAACTTTTAAAAGAATTAGAGATAAATATTACTTTAAAACAACCAAATGAACTTAAAACACTCTTTAAATCTATTTATGAAAAACGAGTTTTTATGGATAGAAGTGATGAAGCGAATCCATATGATGGTGGATATTTATATGATATGTACTCTTTGTACTTAAATTCAAATAATAGTGAAGATTTCACTAGCTGGTTAAAAGAGAAAAATTCAACTCAAGAGATATATAGCTTAATATATGAAGATGTTATTGATGAGTTTAATAATTTAAAAAAACAGTATGGATATGTAAATTTCGATGATTTATTAACAACAATGCTTGAAATTTTAAAAGATAAAAGATTTAATTTCAAAGAGATACTTGTGGATGAATATCAAGATACAAATCCTTTGCAAGGGAGACTTCTTGATGCTTTTTTGCCACAATCACTATTTTGTGTAGGAGATTATGACCAAAGTATTTATGCTTTTAATGGTTCTGATATTGGTATTATTTCTAGTTTCAGCAAAAGATATCCAGATGCAAATGTTTTTACATTAAGAAAAAATTATAGATCTACAAAACCTATTTTAGATTTAGCAACAAAAGTTATTGAGCACAATGAAAGAATTTATCCAAAAAAATTAGAAGTTGTTAGAGAACAAAATATTCATCTTCCAAAACTTCTAGCTTTTGATGAGCTTTTTTCACAGTATGAATATATTTCAGAACTTATCTCAAAAAGTAGTACCGAACACAGTGAAATTGCAATAATTTATAGAAATAACTCTAGTGCAGATGGAATTGAAGCAAATTTAAGAGAGTTTGGAATTCCTGCAAAAAGAAAAGGTGGGATGAGCTTTTTTGATTCTGTAGAAGTTAAATTTATTTTAGATATTTTGGTTTTACAAGTTATAAGCAACGATATGATGGCTTTTATTCATATAGTTGAACATGGAAAAGGGATAGGAAAAGCCATTGCAAAAGACATTTTTGATGCTTTAATAAAACTTGGGAGTGGTAATTTATTAAATGGGCTTTTCTACCCAAATAAAGATATAAATAATCCTTATGAAACGAAAAGAAAAAGCCAACAGCTAGGTCTTTTTGATGATTTTATAGAACTAGGAACTGTTTCTAAATTTAAAGATTGTAATTTTGAAGAAGCATTTTTAGGAAATCCAATATTAAAACATCCAAAACTAGGAGTTGATGGAGCTAAATATATTTATGATTTATATCTTCTTTTAAAACAATTAAAAAGAACAAAAAATCCAGAAACAATGGTTACATCAATTAGCTCTTCAATGATTTACTCTAAATTAAAAGATATGTTATCAACAAAAAGAGCAACACAAAAAGATGGTACAGTAAATTCTATACAAAAAACAAAAGCTTTGGCAAAAATAAATAGAAAAGCTATGTTGCTTAAAAATTTATCAAGAAATTTTTCTGATTTATCAAAATTTATAAACTCAATGATTTTAGGTGGTAGTGAGCTTAGTGAAGGAGAAGGAGTTAATCTTTTATCTATTCATGCTAGTAAAGGGTTAGAATTTAAAGAAGTTTATATAATAGATTTAATGGATGGAAGATTTCCAAATAGAAAACTCATGAGCAAAGGTGGAAGTCTTGAAGAAGAGAGAAGATTATTTTATGTTGCAGTTACAAGAGCAAAAGATATTTTATATCTATCTTTTGCAAAATATGATAAATTAAAAAAAATGAGCTTCGTTGCTAGTCCATTTTTAAGGGAAGCTGGAATGATAATAGAAGATAAAGAATAAATGTATTAATATCAACATTTAAAATATTAATATTTTTTTAGGATGTATATGGAAAAGATTATTTTAATTATTACAATTTGCACAATAATAATGATTTCACCACTTGTTTCAAAACTTATAAAAGCACCAGTTGTAGTTGTTGAGATAATTTTAGGGTTGTTTTGTGGTTATATTGGACTTATTTATGATGATGAAACTTTAAAATTAGTTGCTAAATTTGGTTTTATTTACCTTATGTTTTTAGCAGGTTTAGAGATAAATTTCAAACTTGTAAAGATAATAAAAGCAACAATGGCTCTAAATGTAATACTATATTTTGTTCTTTTATACTCTATTGCAGGAGCTGTTTGTTGGTTTTTTAATTTAGGTTTAACATATTTTGTAGCGCTTCCTATCTTTTCATTAGGAATGTTAATGATGCTAATCAAAGAGTATGGAAAAGAAGAACCGTGGTTAAATTTAGCTCTTTCTATTGGAGTTGTTGGAGAGATAGTAAGTATTTTAGCACTTACACTTTTTACTAGTTGGACTGAGAATAGTGGTTTAAGTAGTGGATTTTTTATATCAATTTTAACAATTATTAGTGTAATCATTGGTACGATTTTACTTCTTAGATTTTCTTATATGCTTTTTTGGTGGTTTCCTGAAGTTAAAAAATATTTAATTCCAGATAATATGGATGATAAACATGATCAAGATATTAGATTTTCAATATCTTTACTGCTAATTTTAGTATCAATTATGCTTATTTTAAAAATAGATGTTGTATTAGGAGCATTTACAGCTGGGCTTTTCTTTAAAATGTTTTTTATGCAAAGAGAAGAGCTATTACATAAAATAGAATCTTTTGGCTTTGGTTTTTTTGCACCAATTTTCTTTATCTACACAGGTTCAACAGTAAAGCTAGATATGGTAACTTTGGAAATCTTAAAACATGCTATATTTATTATGGGAACTATAATATCTATAAGATTAATTAGTTCATATTTAGTTTTTTTAAACTATCTAAAACCAAAACAAACAACACTTTTTGCATTAAGTGATTCAATGCCACTTACTTTCATGGTTGCAATTGCTATGATTTCATACAATTATGGCTTAATAACTCAAGAAGAATATTTCTCTTTTATAATTGCAAGTATGCTAGATGGATTGATTTTAATGATAGTAATTAGAAAATTATATAAGTTCTTTAAATTAGATAATAAAACCTTGGAAAACAAAACTTCAAAAAATTTATAAACAAAACGAATTTAAAATATAATATATATTGATATGTGCTATGTGTATGCTATTTTTTCGTATTTTTAAAAATTATTATATAAGAAAAATTAATATTTTAAGTTTCGTTTTAAGTTATAAAACCTATAATTAAAATTCAGAATTATTTGAAATAATATTAAATTTTATTAGGAGGTTAGCTTGAAAAATAGTGAAGTTTTAGAAATAGAAAAAAGCTCTTTATCTTTAGAAACTACAAGTAGAAGAGATTTTTTTAAAAAAACTGCTATGAATTTAGCTGGAGCAATAAGTGCTGCAACTGTTTTATCACCTATGTCTTTAAAAGCTGATGATAAAGCAATAATCAAAGAAGCCCCATGGGGACAAAAGCTAGGTGATCCTGTAGATAAAAATCTATATGGTATTCCTTCACCTTATGAGCATAACAATATTAGAAGAACTCACAACCTTCTATCTTCTGGAGATGCTTATGCTTCTATATCTTTGTGCCCAATTCATGAAAGTGAAGGAATAATTACTCCAAATGGACTATTTTTCACAAGAAATCACGGAGGAACTGCACATATTGATCCAAATGAGTTTAGATTAATGATTCATGGTAAAGTAAAAAGAGAAATTGTTTTAACTTTAGAAGATTTAAAAAGATACCCAAGTGAAACTAGAACTTATTTTATTGAATGTCCTGCAAATGGAAGCCCAGAATGGAGAGGTCCACAATTTAATAGTTTACAATTTATGAAGGGTATGATGAGTAGTGCTCAATGGACTGGAGTTATGCTCAAAACTATACTTGATGATATTGGTTTAGAAAAAGATGCTGTTTGGATGTTAGCCCTTGGAAGTGATAATGCTTCTAATCCAAGAACAATTCCTGTTGAAAAAGCACTTGATGATGTTATGGTAGTATGGGCTCAAAATGGTGAAGCATTAAGACCTGAGCAAGGATATCCAGTAAGACTTGTTGTTCCAGGTTGGGAAGGAAATTTAAATACTAAATGGTTAAATAGACTTGAATTTAGTGATAAACCTTGGCATGCAAAAGAGGAAACTTCAAAATATACAATGCTTCAAAAAGATGGAAGATCTGTAAGATTTTTCTGGGTAAATGAAGTAAACTCTGTAATTACAAAACCTTGTCCTGAAAAGCCATGGACGCATCTAAAAGCTGGTGATATGGTAGAAATTGAAGGTCTTGCTTGGAGTGGTCATGGTACGATTAAAGGTGTTGATATATCTTTTGATGGTGGAAACAATTGGGTTGAAGCGAAACTAAAAGGTTTGGTTTTACCAAAATCATGGACTAGATTTAGTTATATTTACAAATGGGATGGGAAACCACTATTTTTATCAAGTCGAGCTTACGATGACTTTGGAAATATTCAACCAACTATTGATGAAGAGACAAAAGCTGTTGGTGTAGAGAGTGTTTATCATAGAAATGCAATTGTAACTTGGGAAATAACTTCAAAAGGAGAGTGTAATAATGTTCACATTAGAAAACATCACAAAGCTTAAAGGTACTCTTCTAGCTCTTAGTTTAGCTATTTTAGTTACAGGTTGTAATGAAACAGCATCAAATACAGCTTCAAAAAATGAGTCGTCTGTTGATGGTGCAGTTAAGTATCCAATAAAAGATGGAAAATATACACAATATCATGTAAATACACAAAAGTTAGATGGTTTAAATATTGGAAGAGATGCTACTAAAAAAGAGATAGCAGCTTGGAATAAAGATGTAATGTATGAAGGAACAGGTCTTCCTGAATTTGATATGCACGAGGGTGAAGTTGTTTTAGAAGATGGAAAGCCTAAAAAAGCACAAGGAAGTGTAGAACTTGGAAATGAACTTTATGATGCTCAATGTGTTATGTGTCATGGAGATTTTGGAAGTGGCGGAAAAGGTTATCCAAAGTTAGCTGGTGGAAGTGTTGAGAGTCTAAAAAATCAAAGATTAAATCCAGCAGATGAAAATCCAAATCCAGAAAACCCAGATAAAACTATAGGTTCATTTTGGCCATATGCTAGTACGCTTTTTTGGTATGTTCAAGAATCAATGCCTTTTAATGCACCAAAAACTTTAACGAATAGTGAAACTTATGCTCTTACTGCATATTTATTATCTTTAAATAATATAACTATTGATGGAGAAGAGCTAGATGATGATTATGTTTTAGACAAAGAGAAATTTTTAAAAATAGTTATGCCAAATGTTAATGGTTTTTATCCAGAAACAAATACACCAAATAATCCAAAAGAAGGTGTTGAAAATATGAAAAAATATCTTTCAAATCCTACTTTATATGGTAAAGGGGAGAGATGTATGAAAGATTGTATAAAAGAAGATGTAAATAATCTTGTTATGAGAATACAAGATGATTTAACAGCAACTGCAAACGAACCATTATCAACTGTAAGAGATTTACCAAAAAATGATAAATCTGCTCAAAAACCAGGACAAATAGAGTATGAGAATGCTGGTTGTTCTGCTTGTCATGCAAATGCTGCTATAGGAGCTCCTGTTTTAGGTGATAAAGTTGCTTGGGATAGTATTGTTAAGAATGGTATTGATAAAGTTTATTATAACGGAATTAATGGTATAAATACTATGCCACCTAGAGGTGGAACTGATTTAAGTGATGATGAACTTAAAAAAATCATTGACTATATGATTCAATCAAGTAAATAAGGAGGGTATTATGAATTTAATCAAAAAGTATGCGAAATATCTTGCTTTTAGCTTACTATTTGTAGTAAATGCTCAAGCAGATAATTCAGAATTGATTAAAAAAGGTGAGAAAATATATACTACTAACACAAAAGGTAACTGTATAGCTTGTCACGATGCAAATGGAAAAACACTAGATGGCCCTGGGACTATGGGACCAAAATTGCAGTATCTTGCAATGTGGCCAGATGAAGTTTTGTATAATAAAATTTTTGACCCAACAAATCCAGGTGATCCAATAACTGCAATGCCAGCTTTTGGAAGAAATGGATGGTTAAGTGATGAAGAAATAAAAGCAGTTGTTGCTTATTTAAAAACAATAAATTAAAATAAAGGAAGAATTATGTTAAATAGAAGAAAATTTTTAGGTTTAGGTTTAGGTGCTATTGCAGTTGCTGCAATTCCAAGTAGTTTAAGTGCAGAGGATTTTAGAGCTAGCAAACCAAAAGCTTGGACAGCTACAAAAGTTGATGATGCAGTTAAAGAAATTTTTGGAACAACTACTACAACTCAAGGTGGTATTACATTAACAGCTCCAGATATTGCTGAAAATGGTGCAGTTATTCCAATCTCTTTTAAAACGGATTTAAAAGCAAGTAAAATTGCAGTATTCCAAGATGCAAATCCAGAAAGTGCAGTTGCTGTATTTACAACAACTCCAGATATGGTTTTAGATTATGCATTTAGAATTAAAATGGCAAAAACAGGTACTGTTACAGTAATTGCAGATGTTGGTGGAAAATTACACTCAGTTTCTAAAGAGGTAAAAGTTACAATTGGTGGTTGTGGTGGTTGATTTAGCTCAACTAATCATTAAATAAAAAGATAAAAATAGAATAAAAAAATTATAAAAAATAAAAAAAGGATATAAAATGGCAGGAACAACAAAAATAAAAGCAAAAATTGATAAAAATGGTGTATGTGAAGTAAAAGCATTAGCAAGTCATGATATGTTAAGTTACCAAGAGGCTGAAAGAGCTAAAAAAGAGGCAAACTTTATTACATATTTAGTTGCAAAAGTTGGTGGAAAAGTTGTATATGAAGTATCTTCTAGTCAATTCTTATCAAAAGACCCTTACTTCAAATTTTCATTTACAGGTGCAAAAGCTGGAGATGATATTGAAATTACTTGGAAAGATTTAAAAGGAAATAGTGATACAACAGTAGAGAAAATCAAATAGTTTAAACTATTTGATTTTAAATAAAAGGAGAGAAAATGCTTATAAAAATAGTTAAATCTACTACTGTTTTAGCTCTATTTATATCATCTTTAAGTGCTGCAAGCTTTAATGCTGGTGCAGAAAAAGATAGATTAGAGATGATAAAGTTCTTTGAAGCAAAATTTGAAGACCCAGCAAAAAATAAAGATAGATTTTTTACATATTTCACAGAAGAAGAACTTGAACAAAAATATGATAAAAATCTAAAACATATGGATTTTAATATTGGAAGCTATGCATATTCAAAAGATGCTAGAAGTCAATATGAGGCATTAAAAGAGATGCCACCTTATGAAGATGCTATTGAAAAAGGCGAAGTTTTATATACTAAAAAATTTGCAAATGGAAATTCACTTCAAACATGTTTCCCTGATTTAACAAATGCTGGAACATACCCTTACTATGATAAAAATAAAAAAGAGTTAATCTCTTTAACAAAAGCTGTTAATGATTGTTTAAGAGCAAATGGTGAAAAAGAGTGGGGAACAAAAAAGGGTCCTATGGCTGAATTTCAGGCTTATTGGGTAAATGAAAGTAAAGAAGCTGGTAAAAAGTTTGATATAAAAATCAATAGTAAAGCTGAAAAAGAGGCTTATGAAAGAGGAAAAGAGTACTACTATTCTCAAAGAGGATATTTAAAACTATCTTGTGCTACTTGTCATATTCAAGGTTCTGGACAAAGAGTTAGAAATGAGGTTTTATCACCACTTTTAGGTCAAGTTACTCACTTTCCAGTTCTAAGACTTAAATGGACAGATATAGGAACAGTTGAAAGAAGACTTTCTGGTTGCGTTGTAGATCAAGGTCAAGTTCCACCAAAAGATGAAAGCCAAACTATGATTGAGCTATTATATTTCTTAGCTTATATGTCAAATGATATGCCAGTTGATGGTCCAGATGTAAGAAAATAAAGGATATGAAAATGAAAAATATTTTAAAAATTTCGATATCAGTAGCTCTTTTATCTTTTGGACTAAATTTAAGTGCAGCTGAAGATTACTCAAAGCTTGATGTTAAAAAAGAGTGTGATGTAAAAACAAATGGAGTTGAAAAAGTAATTCAAACAGCTGAGAGATACAATAAAGTAGCTATTGAACATGGTGTTGAATTTATGAGATTTGGTATGAAAAATAGCCAATATATTGATGCTTCTAAAGAAGCTATCAAAAGTGGTGCAAAAGAGATTGAACTAGTAGATGAAAAAGCTAAACCAACTGGTGAAAAAGTTTCAATTGAATTTGCAACTTGGAGAGCTTGTAGCTTTGCAATTAGTGCTTTAACACAAGAAGCTCAAGCAAAAAAAACTTGGAAATTAGCTAGTCCTAGTGATGGTTATAAATACTAAAAGTATTTAAAGCTATTTTTAAAAAGTCAAGATTTTATCTTGACTTTTTTTATTTATACAGTAAAAGGAATAAAAATGAGTAAATTTAGTCGAAGAGAATTTGTTTACATGATGGCAATTTTAGGAACTGCTCCTGTATTTGCAAACTCTCACACAAGAATGGTAGAAACTACAAAGAAAATTGAAGATTATTATAAATTAAAACCATTTGGTAATGCAAGATTTATACATATGACAGATAGCCATGCACAGCTTTTACCTGTATATTTTAGAGAACCTAGTGTTAATTTAGGATTTTATGGAAATTTAGGAAAACCACCACATATTGTTGGTGAAAAATTTTTAGATTATTATGGAATAAAAGGAAATAAAAGATTAGAGTATGCCTTTTCTTGTGTAAATTTTGAAGAACATGCAAAAGTTATGGGTAAAACAGGTGGTTTTGCACAAATAAAAACAGTAGTTGATTTTTTAAGAGATAGTTTTGGAAAAGATAAAACTCTATTTTTAGATGGTGGTGATACTTGGCAAGGAAGTGCAACAGCTTTATGGACTAGAGGTAAAGATATGGTTGGTGCTTTAAATTTACTTGGAGCCGATATTTGTGTTGGACATTGGGAATTTACATATAAAGCTGAAGAAGTTTTAGAAAATATTAAAGCTTTAAATGCAGAATTTTTAGCTCAAAATATCTTTGTAAAAGAGGACTCTATGATGAATGGAGTTGAAGCTTTTGATGAAGATAGTGGTCATGCATTTAAACCATATACTATTAAAACTTTAGGAAAAGCAAGAGTTGCTATTATTGGACAAGCTTTCCCTTATACAACAATTGCAAATCCACAAAGATTTATTCCTGATTGGACATTTGGAATAAATGAAAATAGTATGCAAGAATTGGTTGATAAAATAAAAGATGAAGAGAAACCAGATGCTATTATAGTTCTATCTCATAATGGTTTTGATACAGATAAGAAAATGGCTGAAGTTTGTACAGGAATTGATTTTATCCTAGGTGGTCATACACACGATGGTGTTCCAGAAGCATATCCTGTTAAAAACTCATCAGGAACAACTTATGTTTGTAATGCAGGAAGCAACGGTAAATTCTTAAATGTTTTAGATTTAGATATTCAAAATGGAAAAATCAAAGATTTCAAATTTACACTTCTTCCAATTTTTTCAGATTTAATTCCTGAAAATAAAGAGATGAAAAAATATATTGAAGATGTAAGACTTCCATATTTAAAAGAGCTTACACGACCAATAGCTACAACTGAAGAGACTCTATTTAGAAGAGGGAACTTCAATGGTTCTTGGGATCAAATTATATGTGATGCATTAATCGATGTAAAAGGTGCTCAAATTTCTCTAAGTCCAGGATTTAGATGGGGAACTTCAGTGATGCCAAATCAAACAATAACTTTTGATGATTTAATGACACAAACTGCTATGACATATCCTGAAACTTATGCAAGAGATATAAAAGGAAGTGAAATAAAACTAATTTTAGAGGATGTTGCTGATAATCTGTTTAATGAAGACCCATTTTTACAACAAGGTGGAGATATGGTTAGAACAGGTGGAATATCTTATAAAATAGATCCAAAAGCAAAAATTGGAGATAGAATCACAAATATTGTTTTAAGTAAAATAGGTGAAAAACTTGATGCTAATAAATCATATAAAGTTGCTGGTTGGTCAACTGTTGGAGCTCAAAGTGAGGGTGAACCAATTTGGGAAACTGTTGAGACATATTTAAAAAATATGAAACATATTAGTAAAATAAAAATTGATACTCCTGATATTGTAGGAGTTAAAGGTAATCCAGGAATTATATAACCCTAGAAAACATAAAGATTTTTTCTTTATGTTTTTTTTAAATAGAGCTATAATTTTTATAGTTTTATTTAGAAAAATTTTGGAGAGTTTATGAAAATAATATCTATTTTATTTGTTTTTACAATAGCTTTATTTGCAAATTTTGAAGATGGCAAAAAAGTCTTTGATGCCAAATGTGCATCTTGTCATAAAGAGTATATTCCTATGAATTTATTAAAAGAGAATTTTCTTGAAAAAAACAATACTCTTTTAAATTTGAAAGCCCCAAGCGCAAACTTAATAGTTTGGGCAATGTTTGATAGTTCAAAAAAAATTGGTGATGAAAATGATAAAGAGTTTCAAGAGATTGAAATAAATGGTTATTTAAAATCTTATTTAGAAAATCCAGATAGATTTAACTCAATTTGTGATGATAGTGCTTTAGGACACTATGAAAATAAAAGTAGTATGAAAGGTGTGTTAAGTGAAGATGATTATATGAATTTAACAACTTATTTTATGGAGTTTAAAAATAATATTAAAGAGGAAGATGTATATAAAAAACCAAAATATTCTAAAGAAGAAGAACAAAATATCCTAACAAAAGCAAAAAATGAAAATAAAAAGATTATAGTTTATGCAACTTCTAGTAGTTGTTATTTTTGTAAAAAAATGGATAAAGAGGTTTTTGCAGATAATGAAATAAAAAAATTATTAGAAAAAAACTATATTTTTATAGAAATTGATATGGATAAAAGTTCACTTCCTTTTGATTTACAAAAAGAGTATAAAAGGGTAACTCCTAGTTTCTTTTTTGTAAACAACAATAAAAAGTTATTAACTCAATATCCTGGTGCTTGGAAGAAAAATGATTTTATAGATATTTTAAAAGAGAACAAATGAAAATTTTAGGTGAAGTTTTAGAAATATTTAGCGCAACAAAAGAGTCAAGTGGACTTCCTAGACCAAAAGTTGAAAGCTTAAACTTAATAAAAGATTATGGAATAGAGTTTGATAAATTTGCTGGTAAAAAACTTGACCAAACTGTTATGATTGTTGGTTTAAAATCATATGAATTAGCAAAATCATTTAATATAGATTTAGAGTTTGGGAGTTTGGGTGAGAATATTTTATTAGATTTTGATCCTCATGATTTTGAAGTTGGAAAATATTTCAAAATAGATGAAGCTATAATTCAAATAACTCAAATATGTACAGTTTGCAATCATTTAAGTGTTTTTAATAAAGATTTACCAAAAATTTTAAAAGGTCATAGGGGAGTTTATTGTAAGATTATAGAATCTGGAAAGATTTTAAAAAATATGAAAGTAAAGGAAGTATAATGTTTAAAAAACTCTTTTTAATTCTTTGTCTATTTGGTTTTGCCTTTGCACAGACAAAATTTAGCGATCCAAAACCTAGCTTTGAATCACCAAGAAAAGTTGTATATTCACTATATGTAAATGATTTAGATACTGTAAATCATACTATTGGTTCTATGTACAATATTTTAAAAGAGTATCCAGCTGAAAGTTTAAAAATTGTAGTTGTTGCTTATGGAAAAGGTCTTAGAGCTCTAAAAAAAGATTATGATAAAGAGACATTAAAAAGAATAAAATCTTTGATGGAGTACGATGTTGAATTTGTTGCTTGCAAAAATACTATGGAAACTATGAAATGGAAAGAGAGTGATTTTATAGATGATATTTCATTTACTCAAGCTGGAATTGTTGAAGTAATAGAACGACAAGTTGATGGATATATTGGTATTACAGCGTATTAAAACTATTTTTAAAGGAGAATAAAAATATGAAAAAATTAGTAATTTTGGCTTCATTGGTATTTGTAAATTATCTTTTTGCAAATACAAAAGATGATTGTATTAAAAAAGGTGATGGTTTTATATATGTACAAAATGAGTGTATTGCATATAAAAAATTTAATGGTGAAGGCGACTCTTTAAATATTATTATTCATGGAACTTGGGATGAAGGAAGTGATACTCTTGCTAGATATTCACCATTTGCTGAAGATTTAACTATGATGAGTGATATTTCAACTATTGCTGTTGCACTTCCAGGTTACTCAAAAAGTTCGTCAAATAAACTTCTTCCACTTGGAAATAAAGAGGTTAAAAACTTAGCAGCAACAAAAGAGTATATTGAGTTTTTAGAAAATTTAGTTCTATCTTTAAAAGCTAAATATAGTGCTAAAAAAATAACTTTAATAGCTCATAGTGCTGGTTGTATGATGAGTGCTACTCTTCTTGGAGTAAAGCCAGATTTAGTTGATAATTTAGTTTGTGTTGGTGGAGTTTATGATATTCATAAAAAAAGTAATGATAAAAACTTAATTTCTGCAGTTGATGTAGTTGATAAAATATCTAAAAAAGCAAAAATTGTACTTATTTATGGAACAGCTGATGAGATTTCAACTCCACAAATAACTATAGATTTTTATAATCTTGCAAAACAAAAAGGTTTAGATGTAAAATTAGTAGAAGTAAAAGATGGTGTTCATATAGATTTAGATATGACAACACAATCGAAAGATTCTATTATTGAACTTATTGAAGAGTAGATTTTCTACTCTTCATCATAAAATTCTAACTCTCTAAAAGCATCAAAAACATTTCTACTATTTAACTCATCAAACATAGCAACATCTTTAAAATCATCCATAGTTACAACTTTTGAAATCTCATCTGCTGTAATTCCAGCTTCAATAGCTTCTAAAACCCTTGTTTTTAAAAGTGTGAAATATTTTGTTGTAAAATCTGTAGCTTTTTTATCAGTAATTGTTCCATGTCCTGCTATTAAAGTATTCCAATCATAAGAATTTATTAAATCAATAGCCTTTAAAGTTCCTATTACAGAACCATCTCTATTTGATGTAACTCTTTGATTCATAATAATATCACCTGTAAAAATAACTTTTTCATCCAGAAGATATACGATTAAATCATCTTTTGTATGAGCTGTTAGTTTTGTAGGGATTATTTTTATAGTTTTATCTGATATATTTATAACTTTTTCATCACTTACAACAACATCAGCTTTTATAACTTTTGTATTTTCCATCTCATTTTTATCTAATATCTCAAAAATTCGAGGCTTAGAGTTTTCATTATAGTTTTCATTTATAGATTTTGGAGCATAAATTATGCTATTAAATCTATCTTTATAAAAACTATTTCCCATCCAGTGATCATCGTGTTCATGAGTTATAATAATTGTACTAACTTTTAAATCTTCAATTTTTTGCATAGCTTCATAAGCTTGTTTTGCAAAGTTGTAGTTTGCACCTGTATCTATTAAAATATAACTATCTTTTGCTTTTATATAACAAGAATTTGCCATAAATCCACCATTCTCTTTTGATGGGACTTCAGTTTTTCCAAAAAAACACCAAATATTTTCACTTACTTTTTGTGGTTTTAACTTATAATCAAAATTTGATGCAAAACCAAAAGTACAAAAAAGTGTAAAAAAAACAATCTTTTTAAACATAAATAAACTCTCCTTTAGATTTATAAGTGAAAATTATATTATAATATCACTTTTAAATATGTAAATAAGGGTTTTCTATGGACAAAAAACGACAAATGGTATTTAACTTAAACAATTTTTTACTAGCTTTTAGTGAAGTTTTAAATAGTAAAAAAGTGGCATATATAGCTTTAAATTTAGGTATTAAATTTGGATTTGATAATAAAAAATTAGCTGATTTATGCTCTTGTGCTTTGATTTTTTGTTTAGAAAAAAATAGTTTAAAAGAGTTTGACCTTTTGGATAGTTCACATTTAGAAGATAAAACTTTTCAAGAGATTATTAATTTTTCAACTTTAATATCTGAAAATTTTGATTTTTCAAAAAATAGTATAAATCAAAGAGCCAATACTCTTGACTTTGTTAAAAACAATCAAGAAAATTTTAGTAAAGAGTTGATAGAAAACTTTTTTGAAATATCAAAAAATCTTACTTTTTGGCTCGATTTAGAAAATGAGAGCGAAATTGTTATATTTATATACTCAAATTTAGAAGATTTTACAAAAGCTCTTGATTTTGAAGATATATTCAAGATGACAAAAGTATTTCACAAACTTCAAAATCCAAAATCAAATATCTTGGATAGCGCTTTAAAAGTAACAGATTTTTTTGAGTTTGAACACAAAGACAAACAAATTTTTCTAATAGCAACATCTTTACAAAATATTGGAAAACTATACATTTCAAAAGATATTTTAGATAAAAAAGAGCCTTTAACTTTCGAAGAAAAAGAGATAATAAAATCATATCCATACTACACAAAAAAAGTTATAAACTCTATTATGGGATTTTCTGATATTTGTTCTCTTAGCTTTAAAGCTCAAGAAAGATTAGATGGAAGTGGAATTTTTAATCTATCTTCAAAAGATTTAAGTTTTAAAGACAGATTGATTATTTGTTTAATTATTTATAGTGCTTTAATAGAAGAAAAAGCTTACAGAGAGGCTTTTTCTCACAAAAAAGCTATAGAAATAATGCAAGATATGGCAAATAATAAGAAAATAGATGAAAGTATAGTAGATATTTTTGATAAAATTTTAGCTTGAATATTTTATAAACTATTATTTACTAAGCTTAATAAACTATATTTTATTTTCTTATTAACTTAGTAAATAAAACTCCAATTGGTACAATACTAAGACCAATTATAAAAGCAAGAGGAATAAGAATTTTATTGTTATTTAATGCAAAAAAGCCAAAAATTAAAAATCCATAACCCAAAACCCTATAAATAGATAAAAATCCTGTCGCACTAAACAGTGTATTTTTTAGTGAATTTTGCTTTACCCTACTTTTTTCTTCATTTATAATCTCTTTTATTTTTTCTGGGGTTAGTTCACTTTCAGGAACTTCTTTATACTCACTATATAAATCAAAAGGGTCATCTATTTCATCAATTTTATCTCTCTCTTCACTACTTGAGATAGCATCTTTATCAAAATTTTCTAATCTATTTTGAATATTCTTTTTATAAGATAAAAATGAAGCAAGAGTTACAAAAAGCGAAGAAAAAAATGCTATTTGAAGATTTAAAAGCCAAATTACATTTTCAAAAAATATTGCATATAAACTAAGACAAAGATTTAAAAATAAAAAAACCTTTGCAAAGTTTAAAATTTCACTATTTATCTTCATCATCGTCAAATGATTTATCACCATGTTTTGCTCTATATGAATATCTTGGATCATTTTCCATACCTTCATATACTTTTTGAGCTCTTTTATAAGCTTTATAAACATTTAAACCAGCTGCTGCAATACCCCAAAGAATACCAAGCCAAAGTGTCCATGTATATCCTGTAAAGTGTTTTAGTGCTAAACCAACTCCAACTCCAATTACAATAGCAGCAACCATAGAAATACCAACAGATAAACTATCAAGTGCCTCTATTTTATCTCTATGTTTTGGTTTTTGCTCTTTATCTTTTATCTCTTCCATTTATTTCCAATCTATTTTATGTAACTACAACAATAATCACTTATTGTTAATACTTTTATATCAAAACTTGAGTTTGCTGGAACTTCAAAAGAGCTACCACTTTTATAACTTTTCCACTCACTTTCACCTTTTAATCTTACTTCAACATGACCCTCTATAATTTCCATAATTTCAGCTTCAGCAGTACCAAAAAGATACTCTCCTATCATCATAATTCCTAAAGATTTTTTACTTCCATTTGTATCTATAAAAGTTCTACTAGTTACATTTCCATCAAAATAGATATTTGCTTTTTTAATAAGCTCTACATTTTTAAAACTTTCCATTATTTTAAACCTTTCATAACTTCATCTGCTGCTTTTATACAATCATCAATCATCTTATTTGTAATTTTTGTACAAATAAATCCAGCTTCATATTGACTACAAGCAAAATAAAAACCTCTTTTTAACATCTCACGGTGAAAAGTTGCGAATCTTTCAAAATTACAAAGCCCTACTTCTTTGAAGTTTTTTGGCTCTTTTTCACAAAAGAAAAATCCAAACATACTTCCTCTTGTATTTACTTGAAGAGGTATTTCATTTTCAATAGCAACTCTTTTAAGTCCATCAACTAATCTTTTTGCTCTTTTTCCTAAAATATCATAAATTTCTGGATTTTCTTTTAGCTTTTTAAGACTTACTAAACCAGCTGCCATAGCAACTGGATTACCACTTAAAGTTCCAGCTTGATAAATTTTTCCTTCAGGTGATAAATGTCCCATAATCTCTTTTGAAGCTGCAAAAGCACCTACTGGCATTCCAGCACCTATAACTTTTCCAAAAGTAAGAATATCAGCTTGTACATCTAAAATTCCACTTGCACCTTTTAAGGATGCTCTAAATCCACTCATAACTTCATCGAAAATTAGTAATGCTCCATGTTTATCACAAAGCTCTCTACAGGTAGCTAAAAATTCATTTGTTGCAGGAACTAATCCCATATTTCCAGCAATTGGTTCAATAATAATACAAGCTATATCAGAACTCTCTTCAAAACACTTTTTAAGTTGTTCTATGTTGTTGTATTCGCAAAGTAGTGTATGTTTTGTTAAATCTTCTGGAACTCCTGGACTACTTGGGCTTCCAAAAGTTGCCATACCTGAACCTGCTTGTACTAGTAAAGAATCAGAGTGCCCATGATAACAACCCTCAAATTTTATAATATCATTTTTATTTGTAACCCCTCGTGCCAATCTTATTGCACTCATAGTAGCCTCTGTTCCAGAGCTTACAAATCTTACTTTATCGATATTTTCATACATTTCAACAATCTCAGAAGCAAGTTTTGTTTCAAGATTTGTTGGAGCTCCAAAACTCAAACCTAACTTTGCAGTTTTTACAACTGCTTTTTCAATATCTTTATCACAATGTCCAAAAATAAGTGGTCCCCAACTTTGTACAAAATCTAAGTATTTGTTGCCATCAATATCATATAAATATGCACCTTTACCTTTTTTAATAAATGGAGGTGTTCCACCTACACTTTTAAATGCTCTAACAGGAGAATCAACTCCTCCTGGGATTACTTCACAAGCTTTTTTGTAGGCTTTTATAGATTTTTTAAACATATTTTTTTCCTAAATTATAAATAAGTAATTATTTTACTATAAACTATATAAGCAAAAGGTTATTTATATATTTATCAACATCAATATAAATACAATTTTTAATTTTTTTTACTATAATTCGCGAATGAAAAAAATAGTACTTGCATTTGTCGTTTCTTTATTGATCCATATTTTACTTTTTTTAAATTATAGTTTTGAAGAGTCTGCTAAAGAGGAGACAAAAAAGGAAAGTGAAAAAAGTGAAGTTAAATTTGTAAAATTAGTACAAGAAAAAGTATTACAAGAACAAGTAGCAAAAACTATTGAGCCTAAAATAAATGAACCAAAAATGGTTGAACCAAAAAAACAAGATATAAAAACTCCAAAAATAGTTGAAAAACAGAAAAAAGCAAGTAGTGAATTAAAAACTAACAACAGCAAAAAACAAATAGATATAAAAGAAGCCAAAAAAGTCCAAAAAGAGATTTTAAAAGAGAGTAGTAATTTTCAAGATAGTGCCTTAGAAAAATTTTTATCTCAAAAAACTCCTATAAATCAAGAAGTTTTAAACGAACTTCAAAAACTATATGGAAAAGAGTATGATAATTTTACAAATGTACAAAAAGCCTATTTAGAAAAAAATCTAAATAATTTTCAAGTAATTACTCAAAAAGTTCTAAATCGTATGGGATATCCAAAATTAGCTGCCAAGCTTGGAATTGGTGGAGTAAATACTATAGAGTTTATGTTTCATCCAAATGGTGATATTAGTGGACTTAAAATAATAGGTTCTAGTGGTTATACTATCTTAGATGACTACTCTTTGGAATTAATCCAAATTGCGTACAAAGAGTATCCAAAACCAACTGAGCCAACAAAACTTAGATTTAAAGTTTTTTATAGAAACTATTAAAAAACTTTACATTTTTCTTTCATAATTATACATATCCATATATCTAAATGCTAGTAGATTTTCTAAAATCGCAAAAGTTACAATAAAATTTATAAAAGAGCTTCCACCATAGGAAAATAGAGGTAAAGGGATACCAACAACTGGTGCAAAACCTATTACCATCAAAATATTTACACTCATATTTAAAAAAATAAGTAAAGCTAAACCAGAAGAAAATGCTTTTACTATAAAATCTGTTTTAAAAAAATAGTTTATTGTAAATAGATGCAAAATTATAATTACATATAAAACTATCAATCCAAAAGCACCTAAAAAGCCATGTCTTTCTACTAAATAAGCAAAAATGAAATCACTCGTAGCAATTGGTAAAAATTTAAGTTGAGTTTGAGTTGCTTCATCACTATCTTTTCCAGTAAGACCACCTGATCCAATTGCTATAATACTTTGCTGGACATGATAACTAGGTTTTTCTGCAACTATAAAATCATGAACTCTCTTTTTTTGGTAATCTTTCATAACATAGTTATATGAAAATGGTAAAAATATGGATAAAAACAATACAATTCCTAACCATATTTTCCAATTTACACCAATTATAAAAAGTATCCCATATCCAACTAAAAGTAATACAAGTGCTGTTCCCAAATCTGGCTCTTTTGCTATTAGAAAAAATGGTATAAAAATATAAATTGAAAAATAGCCAAAATCTTTTAATCCATATCCACCAATAGGTGGTGGTTTTCTTTGAATTAGATATCCCAACATCAATATATATATTGGTTTTATAATCTCAGAAGGTTGAATAGTTGTATCAAGAAGTGGAATATGTATCCATCTTTTTGCACCTAGTTTTGTTACTCCTATAAATTCGACTACTAGTAAAAGTAAAATTCCTATCCAATATAAAAAAGGAACTAATCTTAGATTTTTTCTAAGAGGAAGCATAAAAACTAACATAAATGCAAATAAAGATATAGTATAATAAAAAACTTGTTTACTTGCCAATGCATCATTTGCCTCTGATATTAATACATAAGATAGTATTATCAAAGGGGCTATAAAGATTAATATTAAATAATCAAAATGTGACATAATTCTTTTATCAAGTAAACGCATAGCGAAAGAGTAGCATAATATGTATAAAAATTTTATTGTAGATGTAGAGATTAGATTAGATAAATTTTTAAGTTTAAAAATAGATGCTTCAAGAAATCAAATTGAGCAATTAATTCAAAAAGAGTTTGTAAAAGTAGATGGAAAAACAACAAACAAAAATGGTTTAAAACTAAAATTAAATCAAGAAATAGAGGTATTTTTTCCAGAACCAAAAACATTTGATAAAAAAGATAGTGAATTTATAAAAGAGTCATTAAAAGATAAAAAGATAGAGATAATTTATGAAGATAGTGACATTTTAATTATAAATAAACCTCATGGTCTTACTGTTCATGATGCTCCTAGTGTAAAAGATGCAACTTTAGTTGATTGGCTCAAGCTTCAAAATATCTCTCTTTCAACTATAAGCGGAGAAGAGAGACATGGAATTGTACACAGACTTGATAAAGGAACTAGTGGTATTTTAATAGTTGCAAAAACAAATGAAGCTCATATTGAACTATCTAAACAGCTAGAAAAAAGAGAAGCAGGAAGATACTATTTAGCTTTAATTGATTTGCCTTTAAAAGATAATATTGTTGTAGAAGAACCAATAGCTAGAAATCCAAATAATAGACTAAAAATGGCTATACAAAAAGATGGAAGATATGCAAAAACATCATTTTGTAAACTAGAAGTTAGTAATAATTCAAAATATGAACTAATAGCTTGTAAACTTTCAACAGGAAGAACACATCAAATAAGAGTTCACCTAAATAGATTGAATAGGCACATTTTAGGGGATATTTTATATGGATTTAAGGGCGATTTCAGTATTATCAATGGATTTTTTTTGCATGGATTTTGCTTAGTATTTACTCATCCTAGAACAAAAGAGAAGATGAGTTTTACTGCAAAACTTCCAAAAGATATGCAAGATTTTATAGATACCAATTTTGACAAGGAGAGAATATATGAAAAAATTGAGACTTCTAGCCTCTTTAAGTTTTTTAATTTTAATAATTAGTGGTTGTGCAAATGTTTTAGATAACCTTACTACAACAACTTCACCGAAGGTTAATCAAAATTTTCAATCAATAGATTACTCTTCAATTAAATCAATTCCAGATATGAATTCAATTGGTTTTGAATGGCAAAGAATAGATGACCATAGGGTTGTTGGTTATAATTTTTATAGAACAGAGTTATCAAAAGGTCAAAATACTCTAAAGTTAATCAAAGCAACAGATAGTAGATATATAACACACTATGTTGATAAAGGATTAGAGCCAAAAACAAAATATGCTTATCAAATATCTGCTAGATTAAATGATGGGACAGAATCCGCTACAACTCAAGCTTATATAGTAGAAACTCTTCCAAGAATTACCCCTGTTGGTTTTGCACAAGCAGTATCAAATCTTCCAAAAAAAGTAAAAATTGTATGGCAACCACATCCTGATCCTAGAGTTGGTTATTATAGAGTTGAAAGATATAATACTTTTCTTAAAGAGTGGGTTTGGGCATCTGCTTCTAAGATAGAAAATAGACTAAGTGCTGAATTTATTGATACAGGTTTAGATGACAACACTTCATATAAGTATAGAATAAAAGCTTTCTCTTTTGGAGATGTTGAATCAGCTCCTTCAAAAATATTGGAAGCAAAAACAAAACCTCTTCCTCTTCCGCCTACAAATGTTAAAACTTCAAATAATATTCCAAAAAAAATATATATAACTTGGAGTGCATCTCAAAGCCCTGATGTAGTTCAATATAGAATATACAGAAGTAGCTACAAATCTTTAGGTTATAGCAACATAGCAGCTGTAAATTCAAATACTTTAGAGTACACAGATGAAGTAAATGCAGATAAAAAAGAGTACTACTACAAAGTTATGGCAGTTGATAAAGATAATCTTGAAAGTAGTTCAGATATTGAAGCTATAAAAGGTATATCTCTAGCACCACCAGCAAAACCAATATTAACTTTGGCTCAAATTCAAGGAAATAAAGCTATTTTAAATTGGCAAGCAGGAGATAATAGAGCTACATCTTATAATGTTCACAAAAGAGTAAAAAAGAACTGGTTTTTATCAGATACAGTAAAATTTAAAAATGTAACTTCTCTTAGATTTGAAGATCATGATATTTTAAAAGGTGTTGATTATTACTACTCAGTACAAGCAGTAGATGAGTTTGGCATACTTTCAGCAAAAAGCGATGAGGCAAAATTGGCTCTACCTGAAACAAGTATATAAATATGCCTCACGTAGTTTTTGAAAAAAATAATTTACTTGAAACTCCTTTAAAAAAAGGAGATATTGAGTTTTTATTTACAGCCCAATCTTATCATCCAAAAGGTAGTAGTAGAAAAATTGAATATAAAATTGCTACAAAAAACAAAGATTTAGAGTTTTTATTAGCAATAAAAGAAAAAGATGAAAACTATCTAATAAAATCAGATAAAACAACAAGAGTATCACCAGTTTCTTACATAAAAGATGCACTAAACTCTTATGTTTTAGAGAATAAATCAAATATTTTATTTAAAAATACTACAAACTTAAAAGAGAAAAAAGAGCAAGAACATAAATATCTAAAAAATATTGATTTTTTTGTAAAAGATTTTAAAAGCGATAAAGAGATTCAAATAGAGATTGGTTTTGGAAGTGGAAGACATCTACTTTATCAAGCAAAACAAAATCCAAATATACAATTTATTGGTCTTGAAATTCACTATCCTTCAATCGAGCAACTTTTAAAACAATTAGAGCTTCAAAATATTACAAATGTTTTGGTTGTAAACTACGATGCTAGACTTTTTATGGAGTTTATAGAGTCAAATCAAGTAGGTAAAATATTTGTTCATTTTCCAGTTCCTTGGGATAAAAAAGCACATAGAAGAATTTATTCAAAAGAGTTTGTAAATGAAGCTTTAAGGGTTTTAAAAGTTTCTGGAACTTTGGAGCTTAGAACTGATAGTAGAAACTATTTTGATTTTTGTGTAGATTTGCTTACAAACTTAAACAAAGCCTCAATAAAAATCGATGTAAATAGAGATTTAGAAGTTGTAAGTAAATATGAAGATAGATGGAAAAAACAGGGTAAAAACATATATGATGTAGTTTTAACTTCACAAAATATTGATGAAAACCTGAATATTGATTATAGTTTTGAATTTGATTTTGATATAAATTTTGATAACTTTATAAAAAATGTTTTTTCAAAAGCTCTTATAATTAAAAATTATTTTGTACACATTGAAGAGCTTTATAAGATATTAAATAAAAATAATTCTGGTTTAATTAAAGTTACTATGGGTAATTTTGATAGACCTGTGACTAAATATCTTTTAGTAATAGATGGAAAAATATCTTATTATCAAGGAAATCCTCTTCCAACTAGCTCAAATATAGAAGCTGATAAAAAATTAAAAGAGATTTTGTCTAAATGATTACAGCAAAAGATTTATATCTTACTTATGATAGTAATAAATATATTATAAAAAGAGGAAATTTTTCTATAAAAGAGAAAGAGTTTGTTTTTATTGGAGGAAACTCAGGAAGTGGAAAATCAACACTTTTGAAATCTTTTTATGGTGATATTCCAATAAAACATGGTAGTTTAAAAATATCAAATCAAGAAGTTTTTAAAATCAAAGGAAATAATCTAAGATATCTTAGAAAAGATATTGGTGTTATTTTTCAAGATTATAAACTAATAAATGATTATACTATCGAAGAGAACATAATGATACCTCTTAAGATAAATAACTACTCAGATGAAGTTTCAAGACTTCAAGCTGATAATCTTTTAAAGCATGTAAAATTAACTCATAGAAAAGGTTTTTATCCAAATCAATTAAGTGGAGGAGAGCAACAAAGAGTTGCAGTAGCACGTGCTTTAGCACATAATCCAAAAATTATAATTGCAGATGAGCCAACTGGAAATTTAGATGATTTTAATGCTGATGTTGTTTGGAACTTATTAAAAGGTGCAAATGAGCAACTAGGAATTACAGTAGTTGTTGTAACGCATAGAGTTCCAAAAAATCTAGGAATTAATTTTAGACAATTATCAATAGAAGATGGGATAATTTATGAAGTCTCTTAAAGCTATTTTTGCCTTTTTTGTACCACTTTTAGCAATGCTTATTACATTTTGTATTTTTTTACTTATTGATAATATTGTAGATAATTACAAAAATAAAATATCAAGAGATTATAGTATTGTTCTAGTTACAACAAATCCTATTAATAAAGAGTCTTTAAATGAACTAGCTGGAATTAAAGTTGAAAATATTCAACTTTTACCAAATGAAAAAATAATTGAAAATATTAAATCAAATTTATCTGATAACTCTATTGAGCTTTTAAGACAAAAATTACCATACTTCTATCAAATATATCTTGAAATATTCCCAACAAGTAGCGAACTTGAAGTTATTAAAAAAACCCTACTTTCAAATAAAGATGTAAAAAATGTAGAGGTTTTTTATAAAAACCATAATCAAATATATCTGTTGCTTCTTATTTTAAATAGTGTTTCATTTATACTATTTTTTATTATTACAATTTTTGCAATAATAATTATTGCAAAACAGATAAAACTTTGGTTTCATGAGCATAGTGTAAGAATTTCTATTTTAAGACTTCATGGAGCTTCTATTATTTATAGTGCTTCTTCTGTTTTAAAATATGCTCTAATAAGCTCTTTTCTTGCTTTTTTAATATCTTCACTTTTTTTGATATATATATCAAGCAATATTGAAGTACTTTTCCCATTTGAATTACAAGAGATAGTTAATGTAAATATTAATATTGAAGAAGACATTTTGAAAATTTTTATTTTATCTTTTTGTATCTCTGTATTTACAATATTTGGGGTACTATTTAAGTATAAGATAAGTAATGATTAGATTAATTTATATCCTATTTTTAATACCAATTTTTATCTTTGCTTCAGCAATAGATAAAAAAATTGCACAAAATCAAAAAAGCTTAGATAGTAGTAAAAAAAACAAAGATAATACAACTGTTAAAATAAAAGAGATAGCCGATAAAATTGAAGCTTCAAACACAAATTTATCAAAACTTGAAGAAGATATTATAAAAATAAACGAAGATATAGAACAGCATCAAAAACTTCTAGAGAGTTCTCAATCAAAACTAAATAATCTTCAAGCAAAATCTAGTGATTTAATAAAAGAGAAAAATAGTAGTGAAGAGGAGATAATAAATACAATAGTAGAACAATTTTCTACATCTTTAGCACTTCAATTAGCTTCAAAAGAGTCTTTGCAAGAACTTATAGACAATGAAATGTTTAATCTTCTCTCAACAAATGCAAAACAAAAAGTTTTAAAACTAAATGAAAATTACAATAGACTAACAGAAAATACAAAAGCAAATCAGCAAGAGATAAATAAACTAAATAGTTATATAAAAGATAGATTAAAAACTAAAGAGAACTATAAAGCTCTACAAATAAAACATACAAAATCTTTAGAAAATTTAGAAAAAGAGCATAAACTTTATCAAGCTGAACTTAAAAAAGTTATTGAACAACAAGACTCTTTGAGTAAAATATTATCTGACTTAAAAATTGTTAAACAACAAGAGTTAAAAAAAGCACAAGAACAAAAAGAAGAAGATAATCAACAAGCACAAACAACAAATGTAAGAAATCAAAAATATGCAAAAGATTTAAATCTTGATGTTAAAAAAGTTGGTTCTTCAACAGATGGTGTTCAAATTGTAAAATACAAAGGTGCAAAAACTATAGCTCCTTTAAAATCATTTAAAATTGTTAAAAATTTTGGAACATATTATGACCCTGTTTACAAAATAAAACTATTTAATGAATCTATTGTTTTACAATCAAATGAAAAAGACTCAAAAGTTGTAGCTGTTTTAAATGGAAAAATTGTATATGCAAAAAAGAATGCTGGAATGCTTGAAAATGTTGTTATTATTCAACACGAAGGTGGAATTCACACTGTTTACTCACATTTAGATGATATTGCACCAACTTTAGTTGTTGGAAAATGGGTTCAAAAAGGTTCAGTTGTAGGAAGAGTAAATGAGAATTTAACTTTTCAAGTCACAAAAGATAGCTCACACATAGATCCAAGAGATCTTTTTAGTATCTAGGAATTATTGTGGTAAGAAACAGTATAGACAATCCAATTTTTTTAATATTTTTACTAATATTTGCCGTAAGCATAAATTTTTTAGCTTCTACTCATTTTTTAGTTATTTTATTTGCTGGAGTTCTTTCAACTACTTTTTATAGAACTTTGAAACAAAAATATTACTACTCTTTTGCTACAGTTATAATCGCATTTTTATTAATTGAATTAAATATGGGACTAAAGCCATTTTCTCTATCTTTATTATCTTATTTTTTATATCTTTTTATAATTCCAAGATATGAACAAAATCAATTAAATATATTTTTATATATAATATTTTTTTACATAGGTTTAGGTATTATGTGGTATATTTTCTTTAATTTTGACTCTTTTTTTAGTTATATTTTAATAATAAATCTATTTATAGATTTAATTTTAGTTGGAATATTTTTATGAATTTTAGATTAACACTTATATACATTTTTATTGGAATTATTGCTATTACTTTACTTTCTAGAGTATATTTTTTATCTATTAAATCGAATACTTATTATGAAGAGTTATCAAAAAATAACTATATTAAAAAAACATATTTAGCACCAACAAGAGGTGTAATAGAAGATAGAAATGGAGAACCTTTGGCTCTAAATCAAATAGGGTTTTCTATTCTTATAAAACCACACTTAAGAGCTGATAAATATAGAGAAAAACTAGAAAAACTTATAGATATTGTAGTAGAACAATTTCCACAATATGATAAAAATAAACTAATAAAAGATTATTTAAGAGAAGATTCTCCTTACAATCACGAATATATAAAAGTTATTGATTATGTTCCTTATGAAGAGATTTTTTCAAGATATACATTTTTAGCAACTCAAGAGGATATTAGAATTGAATCATCTTCAAAAAGGCACTATCCGCACAAAGAGTTAGCAGCTCATATTATAGGTTATGTAAGTAAAGCTTCAAAACTAGATATTGCAAACAATGAAATAGCAAAATATAGTGGAATTGTAGGTAAAAGTGGAATTGAGAGATACTACAATGACAAACTTCAAGGAACACTAGGATTTAAAGATACAAAAGTAAATGCTTTAAATAAAGAGATTGAAGTAATAGAACAAAAAGAGCCTTCAAATGATAATAATGTAAGAATTACAATCGATGTTAATCTTCAAAAATATATTCAAGAACTGTTTGTAGATAGAGCTGGCTCTGTTATTGTTATGGATGCAAATAATGGTGAAATATTAGCAGCAGGTTCATTTCCTGAGTATGATAGTAACCTTTTTGCAAGAGGAATTACTCAAAATGAGTGGAATGTTATGAGAAATGACTTTAATCACCCATTTACAAATAAGATTATAAATGGATTATATCCTCCTGGTTCTGTTATTAAAATGGGTGTTGCCATGTCATTTTTAGAAAATGGTGTAAGTGATAAATTTACAGTTCAATGTAGTGGTTCTTTACCAATTGGAAATAGAAATTTTAGATGCTGGAAAACTACAGGTCATGGGCATATTGGATTTAGAAGTTCAATTGAACAAAGTTGTGATGATTTTTACTACAAAGGAAGCTTAAAAATAGGAATTGGAAAGATGTCTGCAACTTTGGCAAAATTAGGGATTGGAGAAAAAACTGGAATAGATTTACACAATGAATTTGTAGGTATTAATCCCAATAAAGAGTGGAAAGAACAAAGATTAAAAAAACCTTGGTATATTGGGGAAACTGTTATTAGTTCTATTGGGCAAGGAAATATGCTAACAACACCTTTACAAATAGCAAGATTTACAGCATTTTTTGCAAGTGGAAAACTTCCCAAACCACACTTAACGAAAGATGCTTATGAAGAACCAAAAGAGTTAGATTTTAAAAAAGAGCATATAAAACTTATGCAAGAAGGAATGTTTGATGTTGCAAACTCTCCATCAGGAACTGCAAAAAGATATATAAACTCAAAAGTAAAAATAGCAGCAAAAACAGGAACAGCTCAAGTTGTATCCATTCCACAAAGTGAAAAAGTAAGGATGAAAGAGAGTGAAATGGAGTATTTTCAAAGATCTCATGCTTGGATTACTGCTTATGGACCATATAAAAATCCAAAATATGTAGTAACAATAATTCAAGAACACGGTGGTGGTGGGGGAAGTGCCACAGGTGGAATTGCTAGTAGAATTTTTGATAAATTATATGAATTGGGATATATAACAGAATTAGAGTAATATTTAATCATATATTAGATAGAATAGTAACCATTTAATTTAGGATTTATATTTGAAGATAATTTTTTCACTAGTTTTTTCATCACTATTTTTATTTGCTGCACAAGATCCATTACCAATGATAAATCTTTCAGTTGCAGCAGTAGACCAACCAATACAATTTGTAAAAACTATAAATATAGCTGTTATTTTAGCTCTTATGGTTCTTGCTCCTACGCTTTTACTTATGGTGACATCTTTTACAAGAATTATAATTGTTTTAGCACTTTTAAGACAAGCTTTGGGTTTACAACAATCTCCGCCTACACAAATAATAATTTCTCTTGCACTTATTATGACAATTTTTATTATGGAACCTTATGGAAAAAAGGCTTGGGAAGAGAGTATTGTACCTTATATGGATGAAAAAATATCATATCAAGAAGCTTTTACAAAAGGGGTGGCTCCTTTTAAAGATTTTATGATAAAAAATACTAGAGAATCAGATTTAGCACTATTTTATAGAATAAAAAAAGAACCTAACCCAAAAAACATTGAAGATGTATCGCTTATTTTACTTATGCCAGCATTTATTGTAAGTGAACTAAGAACAGCATTTGAGATAGGGTTTTTGATATTCTTACCATTTTTAATTATAGATATTATAGTTGCTTCTATTTTGATGAGTTTAGGTATGATGATGTTACCACCTGTTATGATATCACTGCCCATAAAAATAATTTTCTTTATAATAGTAGATGGTTGGCTACTAATAATAGGAAATTTAGCACAATCCTTTAAATAAATAATTTATAATCAGGTTTTATATATGAAAAAAATTTTATATTTTGTTATAGGTTTTTTAGTACTTCTATCTATATCATACTATTTTTACTACTCTCCAAAAAAAGAGGAGATAACAAAAGAGATATTTTTAGAAAAAAGTATTCAAATGAGAAAACTTTTTACAGATGAAATAAAAAGAAAACAGGATAATACGCTTAATATGGCATTTATCTTAAGTCAAGACGAGAATCTTATAAATGCTTTAAAAACAAAAAATAAAAGCTTACTAAATTATAATAATACTCTATTATTTTTACATGATAATAGTGATTACAAAAATCTTTGGCTACAAATTGTTGATAAAGAGGGTAAAAGTTTTTATAGATCTTGGAAAAATATGTCAGGTGATGACTTATCAAATGTTAGAACAGATTTAGATGAACTTATAAAAAATCCTAAACCAACTACAAATATAAGCTCAGGATTGTTTGACTTAACTTTAAAAGCTATAAATCCAATTTATGATACAAATGGTCAATTTTTGGGTTTTGTAGAGTTTATTTCAAAATTTAACTCTATATCAAAAAACTTAAAATTTGAAAAAATAGAGCCCATTTTTATTTTAAGTCGTGAAAAAAGTAAAAAACTAATTGACCCATTTAGTAAAATATTCATACGTGATAATTATATAGCAAATATAGATGCAAACCAATCTATTTTAAAATATATTGAAAGAATAGGTGTTGATAAATTTTTAAATATTGAAAACTATCTTTTATTCGATCAATACATTGTTACAAATTTACAAATAAAAGATACAAATGGTCAAGATATGGGTCTATTTTTACTATTTTTTGAAAAAAACAGATTAGATTATTCATCTTTAATAAATTTTAAAAATCAATATTTATATATTATTATAATATTCTCAATTTTATATCTTATAGTATTTTTATACCTTCTAAAAACTATGTATGCAAAAGAGCTTGATAATGATGTAAAAATCAAGACAAAAATGATTCAAGAACAGCAAAACAGACTTGAAAAACTACTTGATATTTATGATAAAAATGTAATTTTCTCAAGAACAGATTTAAGAGGAATAATCACACATGCAAGTAGTGCATTTTGTAAAATTAGTGGTTATACAAAAGATGAACTTTTGGGACAACCACACAGTATTGTAAGGCATCCTGATATGCCAAAATCTACATTTAAAAAGATTTGGGATAAGTTAGCAGCAAAAGAAAAAATAACTATAGAGTTAAAAAATTTAAGAAAAGATGGTTCATACTATTGGGTAGTTGCTGATTTTGAACCTGAATATGATGACTTAGGAAATCATATAGGCTACTTTGCTGTTAGAGAAGATATTACAGCAAATAAAGAGATAGAAGAACTTCAAAAAGAGGTTATTTTTACTATGGGCTCTATTGCTGAGTTTAGATCCAAAGAAACTGGAGAACACATTAAAAGAGTTGCAAAATACTCAAGAATTTTAGTCGCTGCTTATGGTTTATGTGAAGATGATATTGATATGTTAGAGCTTGCAAGTCCTATGCATGATATTGGTAAAATTGCAATTCCTGATGCTATTTTAAATAAACCAGGGAAATTGACAGATGAAGAGTTTGATATTATAAAAACTCATGCACAAAAAGGTCATGATATGCTTGGAATATCTAATAGACCACTTTTTAAAGTTGCTTCTCAAATAGCTTTAAGCCATCACGAAAAATATGATGGAACGGGATATCCAAATAGTTTAAAAGGTGAAGATATACCAATTTTTGGAAGAATAACAGCACTTGCAGATGTTTTTGACGCATTAGGAAGTGATAGATGCTACAAAAAAGCTTGGGATATTGAAAAAGTATTTGAGTTTATAAAAGAGCAAAAAGGAAAACATTTTGATCCAAAACTAGTAGAACTATTTTTTGAAAATATTGATCATATTCTAAAAATAAGAGATGATTACAAAGATATATAAATATAATTTATATATCTTTAAACTTTATTTATAATTTTTATTTATAATTATACTTTGAATTATCTATTTTTTTGGATATAATTTTTTTCACTAAATTTTGCTTAGGATTTATATGAAAAAATTATGTCTATTTTTAATAATCTCAAAACTAGCTTTTGCGCAAACTATAAGTTTTGAAGATGCTTTAAACCAAACTATAGAAAATAGTAAAGATTTACAAAAGCAAAAAATCAATATAGATATTGCAAAAACAAATAGTGATTTTATTGATGGTTTAAACTTTGGAAAAGTCTCATTAAATAGTGATATTAGCCGTACAAATCATTCTGGATATGTTTTTATGGGAAAACTATCTAGTAGAGAGGCAACATTTAAAGATTTTGGGTTTGCTCCAAATATAGAAGATATGAACATAGCTCCTAAAGATTTAAACTATCCAGAAGCATATACAAGCATAAATAGCTATATTTCATATGATTTACCTCTGTTTACAGGATTTGCACTTTATCACCAAAAAGGTATCTTAAAACTTCAAGAAAAAGCAAATGAAATTTTATATAATCTTGATAAAAAAACTCTAGAATTTGAAGTTTTAAAAGCTTACAATAGTGCTGTTTTAGCAAAAGATTTTGTAAAAACTATGCAAAAAGCAAAAGATACTATTGGGTTTATTAAAAATGGAGCAAAAGAGTTTCATAAAAATGGACTTGTTACAAAAATAGATGTAAACGAAGCTGAACTATATTTTTTAAATACAAACTCAAACTTAATTGAAGCCGAAAACAACTTTAAACTCTCACTTGCTTACCTTAAGTTTTTAACTTCAAATGAGAATATTAGCGATGTAGAAAATCTACAAAACACATATTTAGAAATAAAAGAGTTTGAAGATTTATACAAAATTGCTTTAAAAAATAGAGATGAAATAACTTTACAAAATATATCTATTGAAGCAAATAATAAAAATATAAAAGCAAACCAAGGTTCATATTACCCATCTGTTTTTACTCATTTAGAGTATGGATACAATGATGATAAATTTTCTACTTCAAAAGACAAAGACTACTACATGGCACTTTTAGGTATTAGTTTAACTCTTTTTGATGGAACTAGAAGTGCAAAGCTTGAAAAAAGTCGCCTTGAATACCTAAAAGCAAAATTAGATTTTGAAAAACTTCAAGATGGAATAAAACTTGAAGTGCAAAAAGCTATTTTAGACTACAAAGCAAAACAAGAGATTTTAAAAGAGAAAATTCTTGCAAGTGAATTAGCAAGTAGTGTTTTAAATCAAGCAAAACTTCAATATAAAAATAGATTAATCTCTATGACAACACTTTTATCTCAAGAGACAAATTATAGACAGAGCCAAACTATGCTTTTAAATGCTAAATATGAGAACTCTTTGGCACTTGCTAGATTAAATTTAGTTTTAGGACAAAACCTACAAAAGGATTATAAATGAGATTTTTAATTTTAATATTTTTAACTTTTTCAACTATTTTTGCAAATAGTTTAGAGTTGGACGGTATTGTAGAATCGCAAAATGAGAAGATAATCTCAAGTAAAATGATGGGATATATTACAAAAATATATGTAAATGAAGGTGATAGTGTAAAAAAGGGTGAAATTTTATACGAAATTGATCCAACAGATATTTTGTACAATAGTGATATTTTAAAAAATCAAGTAAAAAATCTTGAGTTAAATTTAAAAAGATACAAAGATTTACTAGACCAAGATTTAGTTTCAAAATTTGATTATGAACAACTTGAATTAAATTTAATAACTGCAAAAGCAAAATTGAGTGAATTAAATGCAAACTTTAACTATCTAAAAGTAAAAGCCCCAAATAACGCTCTTGTAGTAAAAAAATCTATAAAAGAGGGAGAGATGGCAACTCCTATGATGCCACATTTAATCCTAACAGATTTGGATGATTTAATAATAAAATCAAATATTGCAGAGTCTAGTTTAAAGTACATAAAAATAGGACAAACTGTAGATATAAAAATTCCATCTCAAGAGTTTGAAACAAAGGGAAAAATTATAGCAATTTATCCAAACTATATTGCGAATGCTCACTCATTTTCAATAAAAATCTCATTTGATAAAAAAGATTTTCAAATCTATCCAGCAATGTATTCAAAAATAACTATAGATTTGGATAAATAATGAATCAAAATTTAAATAGTGCAGGAAAAATTGCAAAAATATTTATAAATCATCCATTAACAGGAATTTTGGGTATTTTTATTTTAATTTTAGGATATTTTGCACTTCAATTTATGCCAAAAGAGGAAAATCCTCAAATAAAAGTTAGTGGTGCAGTTGTAATAGTTGCTTTACCAGATGCAAAAGCTAGTGAAATTCAAAAAGTGATAATTGAACCATTGGAGAAAAAAATAAGAGAGATAAAAGGGGTTGAACATATTTTTTCTTTTGCTTATGATAGTTATGGTGTTGTACAAGTACAATTTTTTATTGGGGAAGACAAAGAGGAATCAAACTTAAAACTATATGACCAAGTTATGAGAAATATGGATTTAATGCCCAAAAATGCAATGCAACCAATAATAAAAACTATGGATATAGACACAGGTATTCCAATAGCAACAGTAGCATTTTATAGTGCAAAAAAAGATGGAATTGAGTTGATTTCAAAAAGTGAGCTTTTTACACAAGTAAGCCTTATTTCAAAAGAGATAAATAAAATAAAAAATGTTGCCTTAGTAGATTTAAAAGGAGAAAAAAAGGAGCAGTTTAATATTCTTCTTGATGTTAATAAAATCAACTCTTATAATCTTGCCATTGCACAAGTTATGAAACAAATTGAGAGTTTAAACTTTAATATTCCAAATATTAGCACAAATACAAACAATAACTCTTTGGTAGTTTTAGAAGTAAAAAAAGCTATAGAAGATGTAAAAGATTTGGAAAATCTAATAATCTCTTACAACTTTCAAACTCCAATATATCTAAAAGATATAGCACAAATAGAGAAATCTTATGATATACAAAACAAAAAAGATGCCTATATTTATCTAAAAGATGAAAATGGAAATTTTCTTGAGAGTAATCAAATTACTTTAATGGCTTCAAAATTAAAAGGTGCAAATAGTGTTGTCATAAATGAAGAGATTTTTGAATATTTAGATAGTATAAAACAATCTTTACAAGAGAAAAATATACTATTTACAATCACAAGAGATGATGGATATACAGCAAATAATGCAGTAAATGCTTTAATAAAAGATCTATTAATTTCTATTATCATCATATTTATTTTACTTATTTTTACTTTAGGATTTAAAGAGGCAGTTATTGTATCTTTAACTGTTCCTATGATTTTATCTTTGACTTTGTTTATTGGATTTATGTTAGGCGAGAGTGTAAATCGTATAACACTTTTTGCACTTATTGTTGCTTTAGGAATGCTAGTTGATGCTGCAATAATTGTAATAGAAAATATACATAGACATAAAATTGAACATCCAAATATGGATTTAGAAACCCTAGCAATAAATGCAACAAATGAGATAGGAAACCCTACAAATATAGCAACTATTGCAATAATTATGGTATTTATTCCTATGTTTTTTGTAGGTGGAATGATGGGAGAGTTTATGCACCCTCTTCCTGTTTTTGTTCCTATATCTTTGGCTGTTTCACTTTTTGTTGCATATGCTTTTACACCCTATTTGGTTAAAAAGATTTTAAAAGGTAAAAAATGAGATTAGAGAAATTTATACTAGACATTTTAAATAGTAAAAGAAAAATAAATTTAATTTATCTTATTACTTTAATACTTTTTATATTAAGTATTTTAACTTTTCCAACAAAAATAGTAAAAGCAAAAATGCTTCCAAACAAAGATTCAGATAGTTTTTCTATATATGTTGATTTAAAAGATGGCTCAAGTAAGTATGAGACAAAAGAGGTTGTAGATTGTATTGTAAAAAATCTACAAGATGAAGAGAATATAACAAATATTTCAGCTTTTATATCTCAAGGTCAACCAATCGATTTTGCAGGACTTGTAAAACAAAGTGCTTTAAAAAATAGTGAAAATCAAGCTGAACTTATGATAAATATTAAAAGATTTAAAGATAGAGAAATTACAAGTTATAATCTTATCTCAAATCTTAGAAGTAAAATTCAAGATTCTTGTCAAAAAAAATATGAAGCAACTATAAAATTCATAGAACTTCCTGCTGGTCCTCCAGTACTTGCTTCTTTGGTTGCTGAAATTTATGGTGGAGATAGTTTTACTAGCAGAAGAGATTTTGCTATAAAAGTAGCAAATATTTTTAAAAATCAAGACACTTTAGTTGATATTGATATTTTAGCTTCAAAAGATTTTTTTACTTACACTTTGGAAATAAATAGCAACAAAGCCATTATGAGCCAAGTTGATTTAGAACATTTAAAAGCGACTTTATATCTTGCATTTGAAGGTATGTCATTAGGAGTTATAAATGATAAAAATGCCCAAAGCCAAATTCCAATATTTTTAAGACTTGATGAATCAAGAAATTTATCAAATAACACAAAAGATGCTTTAAATCTAAAACTTAATAGCTTAAAAATAATGAATAATACGGGACAAATGATTAGTATTTCAGAACTTGTAAGCATAAAACAAACTATAAAAGAGCCAACAATAACATCAAAAAATCTAAATCCAATAATAAATGTAATAGCTGAAACTTCAAATGATAGTCAAATATATCCACTTTTAAGTTCAAGAGAAGATATTATAAAACTATTTTCAAATGATTATGAAATAATCAAAACAAATATGCTAAATCTATCTTTTATAGATAAAAAAACAAATGAGAAATTTGATTTAGTTTTTGATGGAGAATTAAAAGTTACTATTGATACATTTATAGATTTAGGAACTGCTTTTATCATAGCTTTAATTTTAATATTCTTGCTTATGGTAGTTTATTATAAAAATTTTGCTCTTAGTGGTGCAATTGTACTTTCGAGTTTTATATCTATTATTGGGGTTATTTTTGCTCATATTATTATGGATATTTTTACAAAAGATACTTTTTATTTAACAGCAACTAGTCTTATAGGGTTTATTGCTTTAATTGGTATTAACTCAAGAAACTCAACTTTAATAATTGACTTTGCAAAACAGCTTGTAGTTGAGAATAATTTAGGAGTAAATGAAGCTATAGCAAAAGCAGCTGCTACACGTTCAAAACCTATTATATTAACTGTTTTAGTTCTTGTTTTTGCAAGCTCTTTAATAGCAAATGATGCTGTATTTGGTGGACTTGGAGTTGCACTTATTGGTGGAACTTTAATATCCTATATTGTTTCTATGTTTTTTGTTCCAGTCGTTATAAGAAATAGTTTGAAAAAAATTGTTTAAAGATATATTTAAAGGTAAAAAATGAGTGAAAAAATAAAAAAAATCCTAAAAAACTTAATAAAATATACAATTTTCTTTATAATAGTTTTAAATTTAGTAAGCTATTTTAAAGGTCTAGATTTAAACAAAGAAAAATTCTCTATACAAAGTTTTGAATTAATAGATGGTTCAAATTATGAGATAAAAAATGATAAACCTCTTTTAGTTAATTTTTGGGCCTCATGGTGTCCAATATGTGCTTTAGAAGAGCAAAATATTGAAAATTTATCAAAAGATTTTGAAGTAATTACAATAGCTACACAATCAGGAAGTAATGAAGAGATAGAAAAATATTTAAAAGATAAAAATCTAAGTTTTAAAGTCGTAAATGATGAATATGGTCTTTTATCTGGTGAATTTAATGTAAAAGCATTCCCTACAACTTTTATTTATGACAAAAACAAAAATCTAAAGTTCACTGAAGTTGGTTACACTTCAACTTTTGGATTAAAACTTAGACTTTGGTGGAGTAGTTTCTAAAATCATTGACAAAAAAAAGCTTCTTTGATAGGATAGAAAAATTTTTATAGGATTTTAAACTTATGAACAACTACCAAAAAGCAATAGAAAATTCAAATATTGTCTCAAAAACAGATATAAATGGAATTATAACTTTTGTAAATGATGAGTTTTGTAATCTTTTTGGTTTTAAAAAAGATGAATTAATTGGAAAAAATCACAATATTATAAGACATCCAGATACTCCAAAAGAGAATTTTGAACTGCTTTGGAATACTATTTTAGATAAAAAAGTCTATAAATCTACTGTAAAAAATATATCAAAAAATGGAGAAGATATTTATTTAAATACAACTATTATTCCTATTTTAGATGAAAAAGAGGAAAATATTGTTGAGTTTGTAGCCATAAGATATGATATTACAAATGAAGTACTACTTCAAAAAGAGCTAGAAGAGAAACAAAAAATTATATTTCTACAATCAAGAATGGCAAGTTTAGGTCAAATGTTAGGAAATATTGCTCATCAGTGGAGGCAACCTTTAACAGAGTTAAACTTAAGCTTATTTAATCTAAAAAAAGCTTTTGAAAATGAGAACAAAAAAGAGATTGAAAATCTTTATTCAAACTCAAAAAATCTAATCCTAGGAATGTCAAGTACTATTGATGATTTTACAAATTTCTTTGCTCCAAAAAAACAAAAAGAAGCTTTTTTAATAAATCAAAGTATAAATGAAGCTTTGAAGATTTTAAATAGAGTTTTAGAAGATGAAAATATTAATATAAAGTTTGATATTGTAAAAGATTTAGAGATTTTTGGATTAAAAAATGAGCTAACTCAAGTGTTATTAAATCTTATAAATAACTCAAAAGATGCTTTTGTACAAAAAAATATCACAAAAAAAGAGATAACTATAAAAACTTATACAAATACAAAAGATGATTTTGTATATTTAGAATATATTGATAATGCTCAAGGATTAAGCAAAGAGCTATTTGATAAAATTTATGAACCATATTTTACAACAAAACATCAAAGTAGTGGGACAGGGCTTGGTCTTTTTATTTGTAAAATAATTATTGAAAATAGTTTTAAAGGTGAAATTATGCATGAAAATATTTCAAATGGTTTAAAATTTACTCTAAAGTTTCCAAAAATAGTATGAAAAATCTAAAAGTTTTAATAGTTGAAGATGAACAAAAACTAGCAAATTTAATAAGAAACTCTATAAAAGAGCTTTTTTTTAAAGTAGCAATTGCAAAAGATGGTATTGATGGAATTAAAAAGTTTAAAAGCTTTAAACCTGATATTGTAATTAGTGATATTTCTATGCCCAATTTAAGTGGTCTTGAAATGTGCAAAATAATAAAAAGTCAAAAACAAACTCCTATAATAATTTTAAGTGCTTACAGCCAAAAAGAGATGCTTTTAGAAGCAATTGATTTGGGAATTTCAAAATATTTTATAAAACCATTTGATATTGAAAGTTTTATTGAATACTTAAAAGAGCTATCAAATAAGATAAATAAGGAGAAAAACTATACTTTAAAAGGTGGTTTTGTATTTGTAAAAAACTCTTGTAATTTGTATAAAGATAGTGAGTTAATAAATCTTACAAAAAGGGAAAAAGAGTTTATAAATCTTCTAATAGAAAACAAAAATCTACTTGTAAAAATGGAAACTATTAAAGAAAATCTATGGGAAGTTGAAAATATAAGTGATGAAAGAGTTAGAACTTTTATAAAAAGATTAAGAACAAAAACATCTAAAGATTTGATTGAGAATATATCATCTCAAGGATATATGATAACATCTAATTGATTTTTTATTTGTTTAAATCATAGAGTAGATAAGTTTTGACAAAATCTTTTTTAAATCATTTTGCTCTTTTTGACTAAGTACTTTAAAATGATTTTCCAATCTTTTTGAAGTTTCACAAATACAAGATTCTATTAAAAAAACTCCATTTTGAGTAAGAGTTACAGAACTCTTTCTTTTATCCTCTTTTGAAATATCTCTTTTTATAAACTCTCTATCTTCAAGTTTTTTTAAAACTTTTGTCATACCACCACTTGAAAAGATTGTAGCATCATAAAGTTCTGTTGGAGAAAGTGAATGGTTTTCATTTGTAAAATAAAGTGATGCTAAAACATCAATATCGGAATGTAACAAATCATAACTTGTTTTATAAAAACTCTCTGATTCATTGTAAATATGTTTGTTTACTAAAAACATTGGTAAAGACAAAGCAAAAACTTCATGCTTTTTATCTTTTGCAACTCTACTATAAAATTCATCTATATATTTTTTATTCATAGTGAAAATTGTATCTAATTTAAAATTAAAATTATCTTTCTAGCAAGACAATTTTAAGTAAAAAAAAGATAAAATCTTGTTTTATTTCTAAAAGGAGCAAAATGAAAAAGATATATTTTACTTTTTTAGTGCCAATATTCTTATATAGTCAAAATTTAGAAGAGTTAGTAAATTTAACAATTGAAAATAGATTGGTTGAATCTTCTAAACAAAATTTAGATGCACTAAAAGATGAGTATAAAAGCGTACAAAGAGGTTATTTACCAAAATTAGATGCTGGTGCTTCATACTCAATAAATGAACACGAATATCAAAATGCACCAAAAAAACAAGCAAATGCTTATGGTAGCATAAACTATATGCTATATGATGGTGGGAAAAAATATGATATTTATGATGGATATGAAACAAATATAAAAAGTGGAGAAAAATCACTTGATGCTTTAAAAAATAATCTATCACTAACTGTTATTCAATACTACTTTGATTATCTATCTCTTGAAGCAAAAAAAGATGCAAAACAAAAAGAGATAGAACAATTAACAGCACAAGAAGATAGAATTGGAAGATTTTACAATGCAGGAACTACAACAGAAGATGAGCTTCAAAAAATAGTTTCAAGACTTCAAAATGCAATTGTTGAGCTTCAAGAAATTGAATTAAATATTATTACAATTACACATAATCTTGAATACATTACAGGTACACAAGTATCAATAACAGATGGTTCAAAACTTGAAGATATTAATAATTTGATACAAAAGAATCCTAGATTTGATATTCAAGCTTTGGATTTTGTGACACAATCAAAACAAAGTGTTGCACAAGCACAAAAAAGTGGATATTACCCAACGGTTACATTAGATAATACATTTAACTATTATGACAGTAATTATGATAACTCTACATTTAAAGATCCAAACAATCACCAAAATGTTGCAAGTGCAAACATGAAATGGAATTTATTCTCTTTTGGTCAAACAAAGTATCAATATGAATCAAAACAAAAAGAGTATTTAGCTAGTAGATCAAATTTTGAGTATGAAAAAAATAAAGCAGATGTTGATTTACAACTAGCTTTAAAGTCATATAATATAGCAAAAGCTAAAATAAAATCAACAGAAGCAACTCTTAAAGCAGCTCAAAGTGCTTATGAAATAATTAAATCAAAATTCGAAAATGGACTTATAGACAATGTTGCATTTTTACAAAGTTTAACAGAAAAATATGATGCAATAAGTCAGCACAAAAAAGCTATAAATGATTTAGAAGTAAAAAAAGCAACAATAATTTACCATAGTGGTGAAAAATTACAGGAGTATATAAGATGATAAAAAAATCAATAATGTCGCTTTTAGTGGCAAGTTTAACAATTACAAATCTAAATGCAAATGAAGCCCCTGCACTTCCTGTGCAAGTATTTAAAGCAGAAAAAAAAGATATTACTACAAGTAAAACTTATCCAACTATTTTGAAAGCTGTTGAACAAGTAGATATTATTGCAAGAGTATCTGGGACTTTAAAAGAGAAAAACTATACAGAGGGGCAATTTGTAAAAAAAGGAACTCTTCTTTATAAAATTGAACCTGATACTTATTTAGCAAATTTAAACTCAAAAAGAGCAAATTTTACAAAAGCAAAAAAAGATTTTGATAGAGCAAAATCTTTGATAGCTTCAAAATCTATTAGCCCTCAACAATTTGATGATTATACTTATCAATTTGAAAGTTCAAAAGCTGCTTTAGATGAAGCACAAATTCAATACAACTATACAAAAGTTACTAGTCCAATAGATGGAATTGCTGGAATAAAAAAACAAGATATAGGAGATTTAGTAGGAACAACTCCTGCTAATTCTACACTTGTAACTATTACAAATACAAATCCAATTCATGCTGAATTTTCTCTTCCAAAAGAGGATATGAACAAATATATAAGTCAAATTAGAGAAAATAAAGCAAAAATTACTTTAGTTGTAGGTGATAAATTATTCAATGGAACTATTGATTTTGTTGCTCCAATAATTGATACAAATACTGATACACTTCTTGTAAGAGCGAAAATTGAGAATCCAAATAACGAACTAATTGTTGGAAATTTTTCGCAAATAGAAGTTTCAAACCTTGATTTAGGAGATATATTTGTAGTTCCTGAAAATGCTATTTTAAAAACAGCACAAGCAACAGTTGTAATTGTTGTTGGTGAAGATAATATTGCAAAACCAACACCAGTTGTTGTTGGTGATTTAATTAAAGAGGGTGTTGTAGTAAAAAGTGGTTTAAAAGGTGGTGAAAAAATTATTATTAGCAATATTGCAAAAATAAGACCGAATACAAAAGTTCAAATCGTAGATAAAGAGAAATAGTTATGATTTCATCATTCTTTATACGAAATCCTGTTTTTGCAGGAGTTTTATCAATAATTATTTTCCTTGTTGGACTTGTTTCTATGACGAACCTCCCAATAGAACAATATCCAAAAGTTCTTCCTCCTCAAATTGTTGTAAGTACAAATTATCCAGGAGCAAGTGCTAATACTATTGCTAAAACAGTAGCTGCTCCACTTGAGCAACAAATAAATGGTGCTAAAAATATGATTTATATGAACTCTTTAGCTGATGATGCTGGGAATTTATCTATAAATGTATATTTTGAAGTAGGAACAGATCCCGATAGTGCAAAAATTGATGTAAATAATAGAGTTCAAGCGGCTCTTTCTTCAATGCCCGAGCAAGTACAAAGAGTTGGAGTTGTTGTAGGTGAGAAATCTCCTAGTATTCTTTTATTTGCTATGCTTCAATCTCCAAATAATACTTATGATTCAATCTACTTATCAAACTATGCATTGTTAAATATGGTTGAAACTCTAAAAAGAGTTGAAGGTGTTGGAGATGCTATGATTTTTGGAGCAAAAGATTACTCTATTAGAGTTTGGCTTGATCCTTCAAAATTATCAAAATACTCTCTTGCTACAACTGATGTTATTGCTGTTATAAAAGAGCAAAACAATCAATATGCAGCTGGAAAAATTGCTGCTGAACCAATTGCAAATAAACAGATGTACACATATACAATTCAAACTCCAGAGAGATTTGATGACCCTGTTCAGTTTGCTAATATTGTAATTCGTTCAAATCCTGATGGAAGTAGTTTAAAACTTAAAGATGTTGCTACAATAGAACTAGGTGCTAGTAATTATAGTATGCAAACAAGATTAAACAACTCTCCTTCTTTACCTATTGGAGTATTTTTACAAAGTGAAGCAAATGCTTTAGAATCAGCAGCAGCTATTAAAAAAGCATTAGAAGAAGCTAGTAAAAACTTCCCTGAAGATATGACTTATACAATTCCTTATGATAGTACAGATTTTATTACAGCATCAATTGAAGAGGTTGTAAAAACATTTGTTGAAGCTCTTATTTTAGTTATTTTAATTATTTTTCTATTTTTACAAAACTGGAGAGCTACAATTATTCCTTTAATTGCTGTTCCTGTATCAATAGTTGGAGCATTTGCAGGAATGTATGCTTTTGGATTTAGTATAAATCTTCTTACTCTTTTTGGACTAGTTCTTGCTATTGGTATTGTTGTTGATGATGCTATTATAGTTATTGAAAATATAGAACGTCACATGGAGATGGGTAAAACTCCAAAAGAAGCAGGTTTTGCAGCTATGAAAGAGGTAACTGGAGCTTTAATTGCTATTATTTTGGTACTTGGAGCTGTTTTTGTACCTGTTACATTTATGGGTGGTTTAAGTGGTGAGATGTATAGACAATTTGCTATTACGATTGTTATATCAGTTTTAATATCTGGATTTGTTGCTCTTACTTTAACACCATCACTTTGTGTAAGAATATTAAAAAATAAAAAGCATGAACCAAAAGGCTTTTTCAAATGGTTTAATACTATGTTTGATAAAGCGACTGTTGGTTATTCATTTTTAGTTAAAAAAACTATTAGATACTCTTTAATATCTATGTTGTTATTTGGTGGATTGATTTTTATATCTTATGATATGTTTAAGGGAATGAAAACAGGGCTTGTTCCAGATGAAGACCAAGGTACAATCTTTATTTTTGGATTTAACCCTCCAGGTTCATCCCTATCAAGAACTATTGAGTTATCTGAAGAGATAAATGCCATTATTTCAAAAGACCCAAATGTTAAAAATATTATAACTCTTGCTGGTTATGACTTTACAACAAGTGCTCAAAGAACACATACTGTTGCTACTATTGTTAAATTAAAAGATTGGGATGAAAGACCAGAATCAAGTCAATCAGCTCAAGCTTTATTAAAAAAATTTAGTGGGCAATTAATGGGAACTAGTGAAGGATTCTCAATTGCTGTTATACCTCCTGCTATTATTGGTATGAGTGTTACAGGTGGATTTGATATGTATGTTCAAGATAGAACAGGTGGAAGTGTTGAAGATTTACAAAAAGTTGTAAATGAAGTAATCGAAAAAGCAAAAACAAGACCAGAACTAATGGGAGTTAGAACTTCACTATCTGCAACTATTCCACAATATAAAATGGATGTAGATATTGAGAAAGCAAAAGCAAAAGGTGTAAATATAAATGATATTTATAATACTATAAATGCAACATATGGAAGTTTTTATGTAAATGATTTCTCACTTTATGGAAGAACTTATAAAGTAAATATGCAAGCTATTGATACATATAGATCAAATGTTGAAGATATGCAATATATCTATGTAAAATCATCAAATGGTGAGCTTCTACCTTTAAATGCCTTCGTAACTTTGAAAAAAGAAGTTGGAGCTGATATTATAGAGAGATTTAATCTTTTCCAAGCTGCAAAAGTTTCAGGACAACCAGCTGCTGGATATAGTTCTGGAGATGCTTTAAAAGCTATAGAAGAAGTATCAAAAGAGGTTTTACCACAAGGATATACAATTTCTTGGGTAGGAACTGCTTATCAAGAGAAACAAATAGGTGGAAGTTCTGCTCAAGCATTTATTTTTGGTATTATCTTCTTATTCTTAATTCTTGCAGCTCTTTATGAAAAATGGTTACTTCCAATAGCTGTTGTTTTAGCTGTACCATTTGCTATTTTTGGAGCTATTTTAGCTACAAATTTAAGAGGACTCGATAATAATATCTATTTCCAAGTTGGACTTTTAGTTCTTGCTGGATTGGCTGCTAAAAATGCAATTTTGATTGTAGAATTTGCTCTTCAAAAAAGAAAAGAGGGATACAATCTAATTGATTCAGCACTTGAAGCTGCAAAAGTAAGATTAAGACCAATAGTTATGACTTCTTTAGCATTTACTATTGGTGTTATGCCTCTTGCAATTAGTAGTGGAGCAGGAGCTGCTAGTAAACACTCTATTGGAACAGGAGTTGTTGGAGGAATGCTAACTGCAACATTCTTGGCAATTTTATTTATTCCACTATTTTATGTATTAATCTCAAGATTAAGTAGAGAAAAAGAAGGAAATATTGCTGAAGATTTAAAAAAAGAAGAAGAAGAAAACAATAGCGAGAAATAAAAACTCTTCTTATGATTTTTAATTAATCAAAATAGTTTAAAAGAAATGGGGGATTAAATCCCATTTCTTTATATAATCAAAATAAAATTTGAATACCATATTCAGAATTTAAAATAGCAGTTTTATAGTAATCTTTTCTATTTTCATTTTTAAAACCAAACCTTTTTTGAGTTTTTAATTTTATTTCTACTTCGCCATTAAGCAAAAGTTCTCTTATTTCACTATGTTTTAGCCAATGTCCATATCGACCAAGAGCATTTTGCCAAATTTTAAATCCACATTTTGAAGTTGATGTTAATTCAAAAAACTCTCCATCTTCAGTTGTCCAAGAAGCATTGCTACAAGCATATAATTCAACTTTTTTTCCTCTTACCTCTTTTTTTCTAACTTCAATTTCTCCATCATCACAATATGGACATTTTCCTAATAACATATAAATTACCTTTGATTTTTAAACATTATATAAACTTTTGATATATAAAAAGCTAAAAAATTAACTAAAAATTAACTCATTTTTCATATACTTATACATTTTAAAATAAAGGGAAATTATGAGAAAAAAAATTCTTACTTCAATGTTACTTTTTAGTACAACACTTTTTGCGATGGATCACTCTAACCATAATATGCAACATCACAATACAAACGAAGTGGCTAATCAAAATAGTAGTTTAACTATTCCAAAAGATGCTAAATGTCCTGTTTGTGGTATGTTTGTAGCAAAATATGAAAAATGGATTGCTGCTATTAAAACAGATAAAGAGAGTTTCTATTTTGATGGAGTAAAAGATATGATGAAGTTTTATTTTGAACCAACAAAATATACAAAAAATGCTGATTTAAAAAATTCAAATATAAGTGTTACTGATTACTATACTCTTGAGCAAATAGATGCAAAAAATGCTTTTTTTGTAATTGGTTCAAATGTTATGGGACCTATGGGAGATGAATTAATACCATTTAAAGATGAAAATAGTGCAAATGAGTTTTCAAAAGACCATTTTGGAAAGAAAATTTTGAAGTTTAATGAAATAACTTTGGATACACTACCAAAAAAACATCACTAAACAATGCGTAAATCGCATTGTTTAATTAAAATTAATCTTTTATAAATGAGCAACAATAATCAACTAAAGTATGCACTCTTAATCTAAATTTTGTATTTGCAGGAATAGAAAAAGATGCAGGTCCTTCAAACTCTTGCCAATCAGATGCAGGAAGTAATAAATCAATTTTTCCTCTTTGAATATCAATAACTTCTTTATTTACAGTATTAAGTTCATACTCACCTTGTAACATAATTCCTAAAGTTTTTTTGCTTCCATCTTCAAATGTAATAGCACGGCTTGTAATATTTCCATCGTATAAAATATTTGCTGCTTTTGCTATAGAAACACCTTTAAAATATGACATTATAGTCTCCTTAAAATTTATCGCATTATTATATCAAATCAATTATACGATTTTATTGAAGCAAAAGGCTAGAAATCTTTTGATATAATTCGAAAAAATTAAAAAAGGTGTAAAAATGAGTATCCAAGAAGAGCTTAAAGAGATAATAAATAATGAAGTTTTAGTTGAAATAGAAGACCATATAGATGATATTTTTGAAATAATTGCTGCAAAAAAAGATACTCCAGAATTAAAAGAAGAGCTTGCAGAAATGCAAGGAATGAAAAAAGATTTTGAAGAGCTTTTAAATGATTTAGAAGCTGGTGAAATCGATGATGAAGAAGCTCAAGAGATTTACGATGAAATAGTTGATATGCTTGAAGGTTCAAACGAAGATTAAGATGTGCAAGGCTATATTATTGATATAAAAGCTGTAAAAGATGATGATTTAATTGTCACTATTATATGCGAAAATGAGTTAATTACAACATATAGATTTTATGGAGCAAGACACTCAAATATCAATATTGGCTATAAAATCGACTTTGAACTTGAAAGTACAAAGTCTTCTATTTCAAGACTTAAAGATGTTATTCAACTAGGTTTCCCTTGGATTTTAAATAACCAGAAAATGTATGCTTGGCAAAGGTATCTTAAACTTTTTTACACTCACTTAAAAGAGCTTCATGAGTTAGAACCATTCTACTTTTTTCTTTTAGAAAATTTAGTTTCAAAAATAGAGAAACAAAATGTTTATAGAGCTATTATAGAATCATATCTTTCAATTTTAGAGCATGAAGGAAGACTTCATACAGATTTTGAGTGTCTTATTTGTGAAGTTGAAATAAATAGTGACTTATCAATAGTAAGAGGTTTTTTACCTGTTCACAAAAGTTGTATAAGAGGAAAAGTTTTTGATTATTTAAAAATAAAAGAGCTTTTTATTACAAAAAAAACTATAAATCTAAATGATGATGAAGTAGAAAACCTTTTTGAAATCCTACTTCTTGGGCTTTGAAATTATCTTAATATAAATCTATTTTTGTTTTAAGATTTTCTATTGTTTGAGCTAATATATTTGTATCAAATCCATACTCTTTTGCCTTTATAATTGCTTCTTTAATTGATTTTTCACTTAAAGGTTCTTTTATATTTGCAACCGTTTTGATTACACTTAAGATTTTTGCTTTTCTTTCAAACTCTTTTGAAACACTATTTATATCATCTACAAATTCTATACTATTTATCAAATTTGGACTAAGTTTCCAGTGTTTAAAAATTTGTGCTGTTACAAATGAACTAGAAAATCCTAAAAACTCTTTTTCTACCTCTTCAATAGATAAAATTCCTTCTTCTATTTTTGCTTTAAACTCTTTTTCTTTTTGCTCATTCATAATCATATCAGCAATAATATATTTACCAATATCAAGTAAAAGGGCAGGTAAAATAATCTCATCTTTTATGCTTTCATCTATTTTACCTAACCATAAACTAGCCAAAACAGATGCAATGTTTGATGAATTCATAAAATTATCATTTGTAAGTCCATATGGAGCCAAAGTTGTAACTAATAGCTTTTGGCTACTAGCTGAAATAGCAACAGATATTGTAAAATTTATTCCGAGTAAAGATATTGCTCTAAGAGGAGTTTCAACTTTACTTCTAAAACCAAACATAGCTGAATTTGCTATTTTTAAAAGGTTTGTTACAATCAAAGCATCTTTACTTATAATATCGTGAAGTTCGCTTATCTCTTTTTCACTTTTTCTTCTATACTCTTCTATTAAAATAATTGTTCTAGGAAGTGGTGGAAGGGACTCAACTCTTCTTAATAAATCATCAATTTGCAAAATATCCCCTTTAATTTTATCTAAACATTAAATCTAAAATGCATTACATCACCATCTTGAACAACATAATCCTTACCTTCTAGTCTTAATTTTCCAGCATCTTTACACTTAGCTTCTCCACCAAATTTAACAAAATCTTCATAAGATATAACTTCTGCTTTTATAAAACCTTTTTCAAAGTCATTGTGAATAACAGCAGCTGCTTGTGGAGCTTTTGTATTT
>Ga0265294_10000417_pt1 | contig 56501 bp, 48 predicted proteins | sample MunlanPumphouse3_FD_192504 | JGI IMG/M metagenome (GOLD analysis project Ga0265294, IMG submission 192504) | Groundwater microbial communities from a municipal landfill in Southern Ontario, Canada - Pumphouse #3 | ecosystem: Environmental > Aquatic > Deep subsurface > Groundwater | place... | reverse complement strand
CTTTCCAAAACCGTTGCCCCTGCGCCGGGGACGGAAGGGGCAGGGGCAACGGTTTTGGAAAGGGAGTTTAAAATTACGGCTTTAAATAAAAACGGGGATAGTTTAATAGAGCGGGTAGGGGTTTTTGAGAAAGTTTCAAAAGAAATCTCCGGCGTTGAGAAAATAAACGTCACCCTCCCGAAAAGAGCGACTTCGGGTTCGGCGGGCTATGACTTTTTTACCCCGTTCGGCTTTACGCTCTCCCCGGGGGAGGGAATAATAATTCCCACCGGGGTCAGGGTAAACATAAAAAACGGCTGGCTTCTTATGATCTTCCCCCGCTCGGGGCTGGGGTTTAAACACCGCCTGCGGCTTGACAACACCGTGGGGATAATTGACAGCGATTATTATTTTTCAAAGAACGAGGGGCATATAATTGTCAAGATAACAAACTGCGGGGACAGCTTGCTCACCGTTTTAAAAGGCGAGGCTTTTTGTCAGGGAGTGTTTACCCGCTACGGCATAACGCTTGACGACGAAACCGTCGGGAAACGGGACGGCGGCTTTGGCTCGACAGATAGATAGATAGATAGATAGATAGATAGATAAACCGAACTTAAAAACACAAAAAAAGCGTAAGATTTACCGGAAAGGAGCGTTACAAAATGAAATGTCCCGTTTGCCAAAGCAACGAGAGCAGGGTAATCGATTCGCGAAAAGCCTCCGACGGCGCGACTATACGGCGGCGCAGGGAATGCCTTAAATGCCAGAAACGCTTTACCACTTATGAGATTATCGAAACGGCGCCCATAGTGGTGGTGAAAAAGGATAAGTCACGCGAGAGCTTTGACAGGAACAAGATACTCTCGTCAATAATACGGGCGTGCGACAAAAGGCAGGTCTCAAGGGCGGAGATGGAGGCTATCGTCGCGGAAATCGAAACGCGGCTTCAAAACACGCTCCGCGGGGAAATCCCCTCCAATGAAATCGGCGAGGCGGTTATGGAAAAGCTAAAGGCAGTCGACGAGGTGGCGTATGTCCGTTTCGCTTCTGTCTACCGCCAGTTTAAAGATATAAATGACTTTATGGCGGAGCTTAAAAAACTGCTTGGGGAAAAATAAGTTTTTCAACTTAACTATTGAAATATAATGACCCTTTACATTTTGATTTAACGCTTAAAATTCATCTGAGCAGTTTCGGGGGTGGCAAATCGGATGAAAAAAACAGAAACAGGAACAGAAACAGGAACAACTTTATCGCCGTTAACCGAAAAAGAAATTGAAACAACTCTTCAAAGGCTAAACAAAGAAAGGCATGTCTGTTTGGCCCGCCTTTTTGCGGCTGCGTTTTCCGCCGGTCTCGCGGTCTTTTCGCTGTGGCTGTCGTCAAAGACGGGGAAAGGCGTACTTACGCTTAGCTTTTTGGGGATATTCCTGCTTTTTTTAGCCGCGGCGGCGGTTTTTTACGCCTTTTATAAAAAAGCGTGGGCGGTTTATGAAACCGATTACACCCAAAACGCGGAAAGAATTGCTTTTGCGTCTGAATTCCCAAACCATTCCCGCGGAAACGTGATTGACGAATCCGATATTGAAAATTCTTTGCTTTTTAAAGAACCGGGAGGGGGCTTTATAAGCGAGGGTTATGCTTCTTCATATGAGGGCTTTGATTTTAAAACCGCTTCGCTAAAGCTGGGGGAGAATGTCGACGGGCTGTTTTTTTATTTTGAGTTCCCTTTGGCTTTTAAACAAAAAGCTCAGGTATGGCAAAAGGGAGCCGCGTTTACCAAAGAGCCCGGCGAAATAGATACCGACAATCCCTTTGTAAAATACCAAACCGGTTTTCAGCGGTTTGACTTTTACTTTTTTGCCCTCGCGGCCGACAAAACCCGCGGGGAAACGGTGCTGACCGAACCGATGGCATACTCCTTTTTAAAAACCAAAGAAGAGACAAAGGCAAGGATTTTCGCCTCATTTGGCGGGAATAAACTATACCTGCTTTTTAACAACGTGCGGAAAAGTTATTCCCCTCCGCTTATTTTTAAAATCAGTCTGAAAAAGCTTAAAGCCGAAACCCTTGATAAAATATATTCCGCGAATTCGCTGGCGTTTGACTTTATTCTTGAAAAAAGGATTTGGAAAAAACATGAGGATTCCTAAAAAGTTCTCCCCCGCGCAGTCGATACTCCTTGCTTTTCTCGCGGTCATAGTCATAGGGGGCATACTTCTCACGCTCCCGATATCGTCGGAGACAAAAACCTTTACAAACCCCGCCGACGCGTTTTTTACCGCAACCTCGGCAACCTGCGTGACGGGGCTTGTCACCCTTGACACCGGGACTTACTGGAGCTCGTTCGGGAAAGCCGTGATACTCTTACTCATTCAGGTGGGCGGGATGGGCGTTATGACAATATCATTTATTGTATCGGTTATTTTAAAGCGCCGCGTCACCCCAAAAGAAAGGGTTGTGTTCGCAAAATCGATGAACCTCTCAAACTACAGCAAGGTCATGCGGTTTTTTATGGATATGATGGCGTTTATGCTGATTTTTGAGACAGCCGGCGCTTTGCTCCTCGCCATTAGATTTATTCCCCGCTACGGCGTTGCCGAAGGGATAAGCAAGAGCGTTTTTCACTCCGTTTCCGCCTTTTGCAACGCGGGGTTTGACATTCTCGGCGGGGGGACAAGCCTTATTCCTTACTCAAACGACGCGTTTGTCTGTTTGGTTATATGCGCCCTTATTATTTCGGGCGGGTTAGGCTTTGTGGTTTGGCAAAACCTTTATAAAAAAGCAAAATACGGAGAACGCCTTTCCGCCTACACAAAGCTGGTGCTTGTCGCCACGCTTACGCTTTTGGTCTCGGGAGCCGTGATTTTTATTTCCGCCGAATGGGGGAACCCCGCCACCTTGGGCGGGTCTGGTTTCGGTCAGAAACTGCTGAGCGGATTTTTCCAGTCGGTGACGTTCCGCACCGCGGGGTTTAACACGCTTAGCATAACCTCCCTTACCGGCGCGTCAAAAGCTTTCGCCATGATACTTATGTTTATCGGCGGGTCTTCGGCTTCCACCGCGGGGGGGATAAAAACAGTCACCTTCGCCCTTGTTATTATTGGCGCGCTAAACTTTTCCCGCGGGAAGAAAGAAGTCAATATATTCGGCAGACGGGTTGAGCACGCCTCTCTCCTCCACGCTTACGCCGTGGCGGGGATCGCGATTACCGCAATAATATTATCTTCTTTTCTGCTGGCCTTTACCCAGAGCGGAACATACTCTGGACTTCTTTTTGAATCTTTCTCGGCGTTCGGGACCGTCGGCGTTACCGACGGAGTAACCGCGACCCTTAACGTGTTCGGAAAAATATTGATAATGCTGCTTATGTATATGGGCAGGGTGGGGGCGCTGACGATCACATATTCGGTGCTCACGGGTTTTCACAAGGAAAAACAAACCATAAAATACCCAAAAACAAACTTTCTTATCGGTTGAAATTAAAGGAGCAAAGCCATGACAAAAAGCTTTTGTGTTATAGGACTGGGGAGTTTCGGGAGCAACTTGGCGCTGACTTTGGCAAAGGGAAAGCATCAGGTGCTGGTCATTGACTCTAACGAGGACAGGGTTCAGTCGCTCGCCGACTATGTTACAAACGCGGTCTGCGGCGACCCCACAAACGAACTTGTGCTGCGGGGGGCGGGGGTTACTTCCTACGATTGCTGTGTCGTCTGCCTCAGCGAGAGCAGCGAAAGCATGGAAAACGCCACGCTTGTCACCCTTATGCTAAAGGAAATGGGGATTAAAAAAGTCGTCGCAAGAGCGTCGGGGGACCTTCACAAAAAGGTGCTGTTAAAAGTAGGGGCGGATATGGTCGTCTTCCCCGAACAGGACATGGGGAAGAAGCTCGCGAACACGCTCACCAAAACCGATGTCTTTGAATATATCAACCTTTCGGACAGGTTTTCGATTGTAGAGCTGAAAGCCCCGAGGCGCTGGGTGGGAAAATCCATAAAAGAGCTAAACATCCGCCAGAAGTACAGGGTAAACATCATCGCCATAAAAGAAGACGAGAGAATTATAATTTTTACCGAGCCCGACAAACCCATTAAAGAGGGGCAGGTCATAATTATCATCGGCGACAACCGCGACTTGGAACGGCTTGCCTGAGGCATAACAAGAACATAAAAAGGGAAAATATCATAAAAAACCTCTTTTGCTATTTACTTTGGTTTTAAAAAAAGTATAATTAAACGAGCGGCATATTGAAATGCCGGCGTTTTGGAATTCCGGCAAGAAAAAAAAGCGCTTTTGCCAAAAAAATGAAAATTAATAAAAAAAATATAAAAGGGTGTGTTAAAATGAGGTATATTGTAAACGGTGACTTAATTTTAAAAGACCGGATTTTAAACGGAAAAGCGCTGGCGTATGACGGCAAAATAGCCGATATCCTTGACAAGGACAAAATCCCGGCCGGGGCGGAAACTATCGACGCCAAAGGCGGGTATGTCGCGCCGGGGCTTATTGATATTCATATCCACGGCTATCTCGGGCGCGACGTCTGCGACGCCGACCCGGAATCAATAAGAATTATCGCCGGCGGGCTTGTCAAAAACGGCGTCACGGGGTTTTTGGCGACCACCATGACGGTTTCAAAAGAGACAATCCTAAAATCTGTCGAAGCGGTACGTTCCGTAATGGAAGAGTCAAGAACTTGGCAGGGTTCGGCCGTGCTCGGGGTGCACGCGGAAGGGCCGTTTATCAACCCGAAGAAAAAAGGCGCTCAAAACGAGGAATACATACTTAAGCCCGACGCCGATATGGTTATTGAAAACGCCGACGTGATTAAATATATAACCATCGCCCCCGAAATGGATGAGGATTTTAATGAAATCCGCAGGATAGTCTCAAACACAAACACGGTGGTTTCAATGGGTCATACCGACGCCGATTACGAGACCGCTTGCGCCGCCGTGGATTGCGGAATAAAATCCACCACCCACTTGTTCAACGCCATGTCCGCGCTCAACCACCGCAAGCCCGGAGTCGTGGGGGCGGCGCTGTCGCGGGACGTATATACGGAGATAATTGTCGATACTTATCATGTAAACAAAGCGCTTTTCGCGCCGGTGGCAAAACTGAAAGGGGACAAACTTGTGTTTGTCACCGACTGCCTGCCCGCCGGGGGGCTTCCCGAGGGCGAATACACCTTAGGCGGCCAAAAGGTGTTTTACTACGACAACATCTGCAAGCTTGAGGACGGCACGATAGCCGGGAGCGTGCTTAAGCTTAATGACGGCGTTAGAAACGCGCTTGACGCCACCGACCTGCCGCTGTGGCAGTGCGTGAGACACGCTACGCTTAACCCCGCCGAACTCCTCGGCATAGCCGACAAAAAAGGCTCGCTTGAAATAGGGAAAGACGCGGATATCATAATAACAAACAAAAACTTTGAAATACAAAAAACGATTATTGGAGGAAAAATCCGTTATGAAACTTAAAGTCGAATCCGTCTTAGACACTTCTTTTTACCCCATGTCGCTTGTCTGCCGGGAATTTCAATCGGCGACAGCGTCAGAAAAAGAAGGGCAGGACATTGTCATAGGCGTCGAAAGGAGCGGCGGTCATGTTTCCGCCTATAAGACAAGAATCTACAAAGACGGCATAGGCAAGGACGAAGTTAACTTTAGGTTTGTCGAACGCATTGTAAAATCGCTTTTATGGGTCAGAGGGGGCTTTAGGGTAATTATAGCATCCTCGTCGGCCGTAGGCGAAAAAATAAAATCCGCCTATTCGCCCGGCGGGTTAAGGGACTTTGACTACGGCTTTATGTCAAGGGTGTACGAGCGTCAGTTTGAAGTGGTGCTTACAGATTTGGCAAACGCGCCCGTAACACACGAGTCCGCCTCTCCCGTGGGGCGGCATCTCGAGGGCAACCGGATCGGTTTTGACGCCGGCGGCAGCGACAGGAAGGTTTCGGCCGTCGTCGACGGGGTGCCGGTTTATTCGGAAGAAGTCGTGTGGTTCCCAAAGACAAATTCCGACCCGAACTACCATTACGATGGGATAATCACGGCTTTCCGGACCGCGGCGAGCCATATGAAAACCGTTGACGCCATCGGCGTTTCGTCCGCGGGGGTGTATGTCGACAACCGCATAATGATAGCCTCGCTGTTTTTAAAAGTGGCTGATGAGGATTTTGACAAACACGTTAAAAATATGTATCTCGACGCGGCGAAACAGCTCGGCAAAGAGCTGGGCAGGGAAATACCCGTCGAAGTGGCCAACGACGGCGACGTGACCGCGCTGGCGGGCGCGATGGAGCTTGGCGACAACAGGGTTTTGGGGGTCGCGATGGGGACTTCCGAGGCGGGCGGCTATGTGGATTCCCACGGGAACATCACCGGCTGGCTGAACGAGCTTGCCTTTGTTCCCGTTGATTTTAACGAAAACTCCGCCGTCGACGAATGGTCGGGCGACTACGGCTGCGGGGTTAAGTATTTCTCGCAGGACGGCGTGATAAAGCTTGCCGAAATGGCGGGAATCGAGCTTGATGAGAAAGCCTCGCCGGCGGAAAAGCTTAAAGTCGTTCAAAAGCTTATGGCCGAAAACGACGACAGAGCCAAAAAGGTTTATGAAAACATCGGGGTTTATTTCGGCTACGCGCTCCCGTTCTACGCGGAGTTTTACGATATCAAGTACACCTTGATTATGGGCAGGGTGAGCAGCGGGGAGGGCGGCGCGCTTATTTTAAAGAAGGCGCGCGAGGTGCTTGATAAAGAGTTCCCCGAACTCTCCTCAAAAATTGAGCTTCATCTCCCCGACGAGTCGTCAAGGCGGGTGGGGCAGTCGGTTGCGGCGGCAAGCCTGCCGGATATAAGACAATAAAATAATCTATCAAAAAACGCCCTGACGGGCGTTTTTGCTTGGCATGATTTAGTTGTCGTTTTTAGTTCCGCCGGGGATAAGGTTTTTAAAGGCGCTCATAAATTCCAGCGGCAGCGGGAAGATAATTGTGGAGTTCCGCTCGACGGATATTTCGCTGAGCGTCTGGAGATATCTGAGCTGAAGCGCGGCGGGGGACTGCGAGATGATTTCAGAGGCTTCATAAAGCTTTCTCGCCGCCTGTTCCTCGCCCTCGGCCGCCGTTATCTTTGCCCTTCTCTCCCGTTCGGCCTCGGCTTGCTTTGCCATCGCCCGCTTCATGGCGTCGGGGATTTCAATGCTCTTAAGCTCAACCGCCGTTATGACGATTCCCCACAGCGCGATGGTTTCGGCAAGCAAATCCTTTAAAATAGCGTTTAAATTTTCTTTGGAGGTTAAAATCTCGTCAAGCTCATGCTGCCCCAACACCGAGCGGAGCGTCGTCTGCCCGAGCATGGCGGTGCTGTAATTAAAGTTGACCACCTTTGTGAGAACCAAGGTCGGGTCGGCGATATGATAATACACCACCGCGTCCACGCGGATTGAAATATTGTCTTTGGTGATAATCTCCTGATCCGGCACGTCAATGGTGCGGGTTCTCATATCAACCTTTTTAACAATATCAATCCCAAAGGGCAACCTGAACCCAAGCCCGGGTTTCAGCACTTTTGAAACATGCCCGAACCGGAAGACGACCCCCCTTTCATATTCGTTGATAATAACGAGCGACATCACGACAAGCGTCAGCGCCGCGACCGCGGCAAATATCAGATACATTGCGAGTTCCGGCATATTTGTTATCCCTTTCGTTTTGTTTTTGTTCAGTTCCCGCCGGCGGCGCCGACAAGGACTTTTTCTTTGGTTTCGGCCGTATCCCCGACTTGGGGCTTTTTTACCGAAACGGCGGAAAACAGGCTCCTCAGCCTTATTTTAACCGCCCCCACGTTTGTAATTTCATCAATTTTGATTTGAGTGTAAATTTTCCCGGATTTTTCAATTATGCTCCTGACCTCGTCGGTGGTGATGGCGTCCACCCCGCAGCCGAACGACACGAGCTGAACTAAATTAATATCCAACCCCATGGGGTTTTGGGCGACATATTCGGCGGCGGCGTAAAGCCGCGAATGATATGTCCACTGGTTAAGCACCGCCGTGTTAAGACGAGTTTTCCGCTCTATGGCGTCTTCGGTAACCACCACCGCGCCGTAGGAGCAGATAAGCTCGTCAATGCCGTGGCAGACCTCGGCGTCAATATGGTAAGGCCTGCCCGCGAGCATTATGACGGGGAGGTTTTTTGCTTTCGCGATCTCGAGAAACTCGCTGCCTTTTTTGCTTATCGCCGCCATAAAATCATCATAGGCAGAGTACGCCGCGTCCGCCGCCTTTTTAATTTCTTTTTTGCTGAAAGGCGGGAAGTATTTGCTCAGTATTTTTCCGATCCGGGCCGTGAACGCGCTTTTATCGTGAATACCCACGAAATCGCAAATAAACTTTGTTTTTTCCAGCGCTTTTATGTTTGACCTTATGACAAGCGGATAATACGCCACCACGGGGCAGTTGTAGTGATTGTCGCCCCCCGACTCGTCGATATTATAGCTCATATTCGGGTAAAAAATCGCGTCCGCGCCTTTGGCAATCAGTTCTTCTATATGTCCGTGGACGAGCTTGGCGGGGTAGCAAACGGTGTCGGAGGGGATTGTGTGCTGACCTTTGAGGTAAAGCTTTCTTGTCGAGCCGGGGGAAACCTCCACATTAAAGCCGAGGCTGCGGAAGAAAACCGCCCAAAACGGAAGAAGCTCATACATATTAAGAACCATGGGAATCCCGATGACAGGCGCGCCCTCTTTTCGCGGGAGGGTTTTAAAGCCGGAGAGCAAGTTATTTTTAAACTCAAACATATTGTATTTTACGCTTGACTTCCCTTTTTGCAGGGGTTTTTCGCATCTGTTCCCCGCTATATATTTTACCCCGTCGGAAAACCTGTTTACCGTAAGCTTGCAGTTGTTTCCGCAGGCGCGGCAGGTGACCACCTTTACGTCATGGCTGAAAGAAGCGAGCTTTTCGCTTGTAAGCACCCCGCTTGTTTCGCCCCGCGAAGAATTATCCCGGGCGTACAGCGCGGCGCCGTATGCCCCCATTACCCCCGAAAGTTTTGGCCTGAACACGTCGCGGCCTATTTCCTTTTCAAACGCTCTCAGCACCGCGTCGTTGTGGAAGGTCCCCCCCTGAACGACGATATTTTCGCCAAGCTCGCTCCCGCTCGCGCAGCGGATAACTTTATACAGCGCGTTTTTCACCACGCTTATTGAAAGCCCGGCGGAAATGCTCTCTACCGTGGCGCCGTCTTTTTGGGCTTGCTTTACCGAGCTGTTCATAAAAACCGTGCAGCGCGAGCCCAAGTCTACCGGAGACGGGGCGAAAAGCCCGATTTTCGCGAATTCCTCCACGCCGTATCCCAGCGCCGCCGCGAAAGTCTGTAAAAACGAACCGCACCCGGACGAGCAAGCCTCGTTTAGAAATATGTTGTCTATCGCCCCGTTATGTATTTTAAAACACTTTATGTCCTGCCCGCCGATATCGATAATAAAATCCACGTCGCGGCAAAACGCCTTTGCCGCGGTATAGTGGGCAATGGTTTCGACAATCCCCTCGTCAATGTGAAACGCGGCTTTTATTATTTCTTCCCCGTAACCGGTGACGGCGGAGCTTGCTATGCGGATATCCGGGTGCTTGCGGTAAAGGTTTTCAAGATATTTTTTAATAAGCGGCACGGGGTTCCCCCCGGTGGGGGAATAAAACGGGAAGAACACGCTCCCGTCCCTATCGCACAGCAGCGCCTTTACCGTGGTTGAGCCCGCGTCAATGCCGAGATACATTTCCCCGTTCGGGGAGGTTATTTCTTTTATCCCAAGCGAATTTTTAAAATGCCTTCGCGAAAATTCGTTATATTCGTCTTTTGAGCCAAACAGCGGTTCGCAGTTTCCATAGCCCTCAGATGAAATATAAGAAGTCATTTTTCCGCTGAGCTCGGCGATATTTACAGGGCTTCCCCCCGGCGCGAGAGCGGCTCCGTAAGCCACATAAAAGAGAGAGTTTTCAGGGCATATTCCGTCGGCGCCGAGGACGTCGTCAAAGCTTTTTCTAAGCTCCGGCAAAAAGGTGAGAGGCCCGCCTAAATAAAGCACCTTGCCCGAAATATCCCGCCCCTGCGCCAGCCCCGCTATGGTTTGGTTAACCACCGCGTAAAACACGCTGGCGGAAATATCCTCTCTCCGCGCCCCTTGGTTTATGAGCGGCTGAACGTCCGACTTGGCGAACACCCCGCAGCGCGAGGCGATGGCGTAAATTTTGTCATGCCCGGAGGCAAGGCTGTTCATCTCGTCGGTTGAAACCTCAAGCAGAGACGCGATCTGGTCGATAAAAGCGCCGGTTCCCCCCGCGCAGGTGCCGTTCATTCTTACCTCAAGCCCGCCGGACAAAAACAAAATCTTCGCGTCCTCGCCGCCGAGCTCAATTACGATATCGGTGTCGGGGTCAAGCTTTTTCACCGCCGTCCTTGTGGCGTAGACCTCCTGCACAAATTCCAAATCAAGGTCGGCCGCCATCCCCATTCCCGCCGAGCCCGAAAGGGTAACGGTCATTAAAACGCCGGGGAAGCGACGGGCGACCTCTCCAAGCAGCGCCCCGCCCTCCCCCGCTATCCGCGAGAAATGGCGCCTGTAAACCGAAAACACAATGTTTTGTTCCCCGTCAAGCACTATACATTTTATTGTCGTCGACCCTATGTCAAGCCCTAATTTAAACATTTACCGTGTCCTTATCTTAAAAGTGACGCGCAAAACGAACCTTACCCATTTTTCTCCCGCGCTATGGCGAGCATAAGCTTAATGCGGTTTTCCTGATTAACCTTTGACGCGCCGGAATCGTAATCGATGGGGAAAATATTGGCGTCGGGGTATTTTTCCCGGAGCGTTCTTATAACCCCCTTGCCCACGATATGGTTGGGAAGACAGCCGAAAGGCTGGGCGCATACGATATTCGGGTATCCCTTTTCGACAAGCTCGGCGATTTCCGCCGGCAAGAGCCAGCCCTCGCCCATTTTAACCCCTCTGTCTATTACAATTTCGGCGTATTCCTTAAGCTTTTTAAAGGGGGCGGGTTTTACGAGATCCGGGAACCCGCCCAGCGCGTCAAGCACCCGGTTTTCAAGGCTTTCGCCAAGGCGGGCGATAATATCCCCGATTTTTTTGGTAAGCCTGCTCCCGCCGTAATATTTAAAATCGGTTTCCATACTGGCGAAACAGTACTGGAAAAACGCCAGCACGCCCGGGATCATATATTCGCAGCCTTGGCTTTGCAAAAATTTTTCAAGCCCGTTGTTGCCGAAAGACGAATATTTAACATATATTTCCCCCACTATCCCCACTTTTGTTTTGGGGGCTCTTATTACGGGGATTTCGCTGAAGCTTTTTGCCATGCCGCGAAGATTTTTAAGCATCGCTTTCTTTGAAAGCCCTCTCCCCCGCCTGAACTGGGAGGAAAGCTCGCTTATCCAAAAATCAACAACCGCCTTTGTGTCTCCCGAGTTTTTTTCATACGGCCTTATCTGGTTTTTCAAAAGAAGCAGCATGTCGCCGTAAACGACGGCAGTTATCCCTTTTAAAATCATGGGGAGAGTCAGCTTAAAGCCGGAATATTTCTCTATCCCCGAAAAAGACACGGAAATAACCGGCACATATCCCAGCCCCATGCTCTTCAAGGCTTTTCTAAGCACCCATATGTAATTGGAGGCGCGGCAGCCCCCGCCGGTCTGGAACATTATAAGCGCGGTCTTGCGGGGGTCGTAGTCGCCGCAGGTAAGCGCGTAAAGCTGCTGGCCGAGCATACATATCGCCGGGTAGCAAATATCGTTGTGGAGATATTTGAGCCCGGTATCAATTATGTGCTTGCCCTCATAGCGCACCACTTCAAGCTTGTACCCGTTCATTATAAATATTTCCCGCAAAAGCTCCATATGGGTGGGGAAAATATCGGGGGCTATTATGGTGTATTCGCTTTTCATTCGCTTTGTAAAATCAACCCTTGACATTACGATATTCCTTAAGAAAAATAAATATTTGTTTAAACGCAAAACTTTGTTTTGCCGGTCGTATTATACTACATGGGTTAAATTAAATCAAATAAATGTTAAATCACCCTTAAAACAAGAAAAGGAAAAAAGCCGTAGTTTGATCCCGCCAAAAAACGGCTTTATGCTTTTTATAAAGGTTCGGTCCGCCCTTAGGTGGCGTAGTTGTCGAAATAACCCTGTATGAGTATAAACGGCGTGCCCTTGTCGCCGCTGCCCGAAATAAGGTCGCAGAGCGAGCCGATAAGGTCGGTCAGCCGCCTTGGAGTGGTGCCCTGGGATTCCATTGACCCCACAAGGTCGGGCTCTTTGTTTTTAATGTAATCTTCTATCGCTTTTCTAAGCTCACCGCCCGAAAGGTGGGAAAAATTGTTGTCGGCGAGATATTTCAGTTTTACCTCGTTTGGCGTTCCCTCAAGCCCTTTTGTGTACCCGGGCGACACCACCGGGTCGGCAAGTTCCCAGATATGCCCCGCCGGGTCTTTAAATGCGCCGTCGCCGTAGACCATCACCTCCACATGCGAACCGGTGAGAGTTTTCAGGCGGCTTTGGACCCGCAGCACAAAATCGTCGCCCATGCGGGGAAAGAGCTTGACTTTTTCCTCGGTGGCTTTGTTTGCCCCCAAAAGCCCGTAGCTCTCGTTATAACCGCCATCACGGGGGGAAGACAGTATATCCTCAAGGTTATAAAGCTTTTCCGCGCCCGCCTTGCGCAATATTTTTTTTGTAAGCGCGCGGGTGTGAATGTCGCAGGTGAGTATGTTTTTGGTGTAGTCAAGTATGGCGCGGGGGTTGTTGGCGAAAATAATTTCCGCCTCGGCGCCGCTTTGGGTGATAATATCGCCGTAATAGCTGACATAGTCAATCCCGGTGAAGGGGTGCTTGTTGTCGCCGAAAAGCTTTCTGTAAGCCGCGAGGCTGAGCACGTCGGTGTGGGGGTTTAGGTTGCTGTCATAAACCTTTTCAAGCGAGATAAGCTCGTTGCCGACTTCGTCGGAGGGGTAGCTGAGCATTAGAATTATCTTTTTAGCCCCTTTAGCTATCCCCTTAAGGCAGGTGGCGAAGCGGTTTCTGCTGAGTATGGGAAAGACCAAGCCGATTTCCCCGCCGCCGAACTTTTGAATTATATCGCCGGCGATGTCGTCCACGGTCGCGTAATTGTTTTGCGAGCGCGCCAAAACCGCTTCGGTAACCGCGACGATATCCCTGTCGCAAATTTTAAAGCCCTCCGATTTCGCGGCCGAAGTCAATGTATCGCAAACGATTTCCACAAGGTTGTCGCCGCTTTTGATTATAGGGGCGCGGATGCTGCGCGCCACCGTACCGACATATCTTTCCACGTCAAATGCCCTCCAGAATTAAAATTGTCAGATTTGTCCGACGCGCTTTTCATTATAAGCTATAAATCCAAAAAAATAAAGATTTATTTTATTAAAATGCGGTCTTTAATTGATTTATTTTTTGTTTAACCTGTTTAAATTATCAAAAATTTAAACTTTCCGGCGTTTTTTGTACGCGAAACAAAGCGGCGCGCTTTTTTGCGCGCCCGCTTTACGGCTGTATTTAGCTTAAACATTTAGTGTCTTTTATCTAACCGCTGTTTTGTTTTCCCTACCCTTTTTTGGGGATAATTTTAATTACCTCGGCCGAGATACCGGTTTGCTCGGTGGCAATCTCAAGTATCTGGGCGACCTCGTCGGGGAGGAGCCCGTCGGTCTTTACAATGACGGAACACATGTTGCCGGACACGAGCGCCACGCATTCCTCGAACCCTTTTGATTTTACAAGCATCTCGATGTTCGCCTCGGCGTTCATATCGGCGACCATGGCGGCTATCGAAAGGAGCGCCCCCTCTTTGGCGTCGGGCATGGCGTCGGGGGAGGCGGCTATTGTCTGGAGGACTTCCATCGCCTCTCCGCGGGTGCGCTCGCGGTTTATCACCGACACGGCGAAAACCCCGTCCCCGTCGGCGTCGGTTTCGGTTTCGGTAGCCGGGTTCTCGTTACCCACAAGCACCACGTTGCCCAGCGTCTTATCCCCCTGCGCCGCTTTGGACTTGCTCCCCTGCGCCACGGCGGAGTAAACGACAATCGCCGCCCCCAAAATGAGCACACAGCAAACAATCACAAAGTTTCTGCTCGTTAAAAACTTTTTCCAGTCGTATTCTTTTATTTTCTTTTTTACCTCGTCGAAATTCATACGCTGCCTCCCGTAATAAAATAGTTAAGTTTTGATTTTGATTTTATTTAAATTAGTTATATGCCGTATGCCTTATCTTTTATGTTACCTTATAACGCTCACCCGGTTCAGCGGAAGGTCGAACAAAGCCCCGAGCGCCTTTAGTATCTGGTACTCCACCCCCGCCGAAACGCCGGGGCACACCACCGCGACGCCGCTTACTTTTGGCATTCGTTCCTCAATCAAGACCGGCTGCTCGTTGCCGTCATACCCCGCTAAGATAAACTCTTTTCTGCTGTCCGCCGCCGTTTCGCCCGAAACCACCTGCTGGTCGGCGGCGTAGTAGTACTCATAACCGGTTTTAAGCGTTATCATCACCTCGCAGTCGCCCACGCCCGGAACGCCTTTAATTATTTTTTTTACCTCTCTCTCGAGCATTTCGCGGTATTCGTCGGCCGAGCCGTAGGTAAACGCCCCGCCTTTTTCCGAAGAACCGCCGCTCTCGGGCCAGGCGAGCAAAACCACCCCGGCTATGAGCGCGGTTATAATCAGCCCTATGCCCTTTACTTTTTTAAGCTTGCCAAAGACACTATTCAGTGGATATCACCACCTTCACCGAGCCGCCCAGCGCGGTTAGCAAAAACCCCGCGACATCCTCTCTTAGCATTTTGTCCTCGGGGGAAAGGGTTACGCGTATTTCCCCCACCACGGCGGCATTTTCCTCGCTATATATTTCTATGCTGACGCCGGATAAGGTTATTCCAAATTTTTCATTAACTATGTTCTTTATATACGCCTTGCTCTCTTCCTCCGCCTCGCGAAAGGCGTATCTTTCAAGGGAAACGCTTTTTTCGGATATAAGATTTTGTTTTTCAATATTTATTCCGCTTTTTAAGGCTTTTGTGAGCGGAAGAAAAACCGCCGCCGCGCAAATGAGCGAACAGACGTATTTGACGTGTTTTTCAAGCGCTCCCCCCGCGGCGAGAGCGGCGCAGACGGCCGACAGCACCGAGGCTATCAGCACGCAAAAGAAATAGTCCTTCATAATATCAGTCCCCCACCCCGATTTTTATAAACAGCGCGACGGCGATAATAAATATCACCGACGTGCCGACGAGAAGCGACATCAGTATATTTAAAAAGCCGTTGACGTCATAAAGCATCGCCGACTCTTTCTCAAGCCCCAAAAGCCTTGCGAGCATTGCCGCCATAAGCACAAAAATTTTATGCATTATGACATAAATCACCGCCGGCAGCACCAGCGCCGAAATCGAGACAAGCCCGATTGCCCCCACCGTCGACCTGACCACGCCGACGGCGCTGCTGACGTTCCGCGCGGCCTCCCCCACGATATTGCCGATAACGGGGATAAACACGCCCGAGGCGAACTTCACCGTCCTGAACACATAGTTGTCGGCAGCGGCGGCTATGATTGTCTGAAAATACATTACCACTCCGAACAGCGTGAACACAAACGCCATAAGCGTGGTGAGAACGCTTTTTAAAAAGTTGGTCACCGAACGCATATCGGCGCTGCCGGGGAGCGCCCCCATGACCGACACCACAAACCCCGCCATAAGCAGCGGGCGAAGCACGCTCGCGGAAAATTTTTCGGCGACGGTTAAAAACATAAGCAGCGACGAAGACCCCGCCACGCCCGAGGAAAAGTTCCCGCCGAGGGTGTAAAGCGACGCCGTCACGGGTAACAGCGACGCCATAAAAACGCAAAGCCGGTCAAACGATTGAGCCGCGAACACAAACAGCCCCTGAAGTCCGTGAAACAGCGCCCCGGCAAGCGCCAAAACCGAAATATACTCATACGCCGCCTTTACGGCGGCATTCTCGCTTGTCCGCTTAAAAGATAAAAGAAGCGCCGACAGCGCGATAACCCCCACGAGTGAGTAAAAAAACCTAAGCCCGCTCTTGTAAAACCCGGTTATGGATTTTTTGAGCACCGAAAAAATCTTGTCGGCGATATCGATTTTTTCTTTGCCGGTCTTTTCTTCCGGGCTTATTATTTCGCCGACGGGGAGTTTGTCCGCGCCGGACTTTTTCGCGATATCGTCTTCTCTTGACGACTCAAAGGCGGCCGCCGCCGGCGAAAACGAAAAAGCAAGCATAAAGACCAAAAAAACCGCCGAAAAAGCCGAAAGCGCCCTCAAAGCAGCCCCCTCGCGAAAGAGACAAGGTTTTTTAAAATCGGGAGCGAAATAATAATTATCGCCGCTTTTCCCGCGAGCTCTATCCTCCCCGCTATCGCCGTCTCCCCGCTGTCCCGGCAGACCTCCGACGCCATCTGGCACACAAGCGCTATCCCCAGCGATTTCGCCGCGACCGCGAAATAAGGGGAAAGCGAGTTTTGGTAAGCGAGGGTTTTGGCGTACTCTAAAACGGGGATTATTTTTATGGCTATGTAGGCGAGCATGACAACTCCCGCGCCCGCCGCGATAAGCGGGTGGAATGGGCTTCCGAGCTGTTTAAGCACCACGGCAATACAGACAGCGCAAATTCCCAGCCCGCAAAAAGCGTAAATATTCATAGCCCGAACACGCTCCTTATTGTGGAAAACAGCTTTCCGATCTCGCTGACCAACAGGAGCATTACAATAATGACGCCCGCCACCGAAACAAAGGTCGCCTGCTCGTCCCTGCCTGTTTTTTGCAATATCTGGCAGGCGATAGACACTAAAAGCCCGACACCCGCTATTTTTACCACAAGCGCTATATTCAAACTTATACCTTTCCTTTCATTGTAGAGTCGGCTGTTTTCTTTAACTGCCTGCCCTTGGCGCAATAACATAAATCCCCGGGTTTGAATTATTTATAATTTATACCTAAAAAAGGATGATAGCAGCGAGCGAACCCCCAAGCGCCCCTAAATACCGATAGCTCTTTAGTTTTGATTCGAGAGTTTCTTTAAGCGAGGTTTTTTCGCTCTCAAGAAAAGAGACGCAGGACTCAAGCCTTTCAACCTGAGTATCGCGGTCGAGAAGCCCCAGCGTATCCCCGAACGCCGTTAGCACATCCTTTATTTTTTGGTCGATTGACAGCCTTTCCGCCGCTCTTTTAAAGGCCTCGCCCGCGTGGGAGGACGGGTTTCTGTTCAGTTCCTCCAAAAACCCGTTTTCGGAAAGCGTTTTATCCGAAAAATCAAAAAACATTCCGTAAAGCTCGGCTCTTGAGTAAAGAATCCCGCTTTTCAGCGTTTCAAGCAGTCTTATCACCCCGCAAAGCTCAAGGTAACCCTGCTTTTTTATATCCGCGTACGCTCCCCCGGCGAACCAACCCACCGCGACTATCAAGCCGCTTGCCATAAGCTTTATTGTCATATCATTTCACCGCCGGCCGCCCCCGGCGGTTCCTCACCGCTTTTCGCGGTCTTTTGGCTTTCGGCTTTTAATATCTCGCTTTTAAAACTGCCGTCATACCACAGCTTGACAAACAGCTCGAAAATTCCCTTTTCGGTCATTTGTTTTATATGCGGTCTTTTCATTATGCTCTCCAAGCTGTCCCCGTGGCAGGAAGCGATAAGCCGAACGCCGCTGTTCTGGGCGGAGATTATCCCGTCGGCCTCGTCGCCGCTTATCTCGTCGCAGATAATTATCTGGGGCGACATGGTGCGGGTGAGGAGCTCTATCCCCTCGCTCTTTCCGCAGCCCCTTACACAGTCGATAAGGCAGCCGGTCATTTCCGGGACAAACAGCTCGCACCTTTCATCAGACAGCCCCACCCGGTACGGCTTTTTCCCCCGGGACAGCAAATACGCCGCCGAGCGAAGATATGTCGTCTTCCCCGCGCCGGGGGGCGAAAAGACAAGGCAGCCAGCCATACCGGAGTCAGAAATCCTCTCATAAAGCGGCTTGGCAAGGTTTTTAAAAAGCCTGCTAACCCTGAGGGACACCGACTTTATATCGGAAAACGCCTTTATTCTCCCCCTCTCGCTTACGGCGTCGCCGCAAACTCCGGCTCTCGCCCCGCCGTCAAGGGGAATATAACCCCGCTTGATAGTCTCGTCATAGGTGTAGAGCGACGAGCGGGTCAGCTTTGAGATACACTCCCGCATTTCCTCCTCGCTTACGGTAACACCGTTTTCCGGCCTGCAGAGCTTGCCCTCGCCGCTTACCGAAAGGTTCCTGTCGCCAAGAGAAAGCGACAGCGGGAGCCCCACCCTAAGCCTTATCTCGTTGAGAGTGAGTATCGCGGCGGAGGGGAGGGAGGTCATAAGGCAATGTATTCGCAGGGGGAGATATTTATACAGACTTTCCGCTTCCAAGCTTGCTCACCGCCAAAAACAATAAAAAGTACAAAGCCGCAAAAAGCACGCTCCCGGCGCCGGCGGAAAGAGAGGGCGAAACAATTCCCGCAAAGCCTAAAAACCGTCTTGTCCCAAACCCCGCCGCGATAACGCACAAAACCGGGGAAAACACATGCTTGGTAAATCCTATGCGCACCCCGCTCACTTTAAGAATCCGCCAGAGGTAGATAGCAAAAGAAAACGTGTTTGAAACAATAAGTATCCACAAATACCCGTACGCCCCGGTCGAGGGCAGGAATACCAACACGGAAATTATCCTGAGCGCGCAGTTGTAAAGGGTCGCCCTCATGGTAAACGCCTGCTCGCCTATGCCTTTTAAAAGCCCGTCCATAATTGTCTCGACATACATAAAGGGCGTGACGGTCGCGAGGAGCCGAAACGCCGTCGCGGCGGAGTCGGAGTGATAAAAGGCAAGGCTTATCTCCCTTGGCAGAAAGAAAAACACGCCCCCCGCCGCAAAGCCGAAGATAAAAGAGACTCGCAGGGTCTTTTGCATTTTTGCGTCCCGCGCGGTTTTGTCGGTAAAGGTATTAAGGCGGGATATTTCGGGTATAAGTATGCTTATGAGCGCGGAGAGAAACGCGAAGGGGAAGAACAAAACGGGGATCGCCATCCCCCGGATAAGCCCGAAGTCAGACAGCGCCTTTGACTCGCCGCCCCCATAAAGGGTAAAGCAGTAGGGGATAAGAATATTTTCGGCGGCGTGGAGACCGCTGGTAAGCCAGCTTGAGGCGGCGTTGGGGAGAATAACCGTTGTTATCCGCCCGACGGGGTAAAACTTGCTCTCTTTTTTTGAAAAGCGGTACCGCTTGCCGAACAGCCAAAACCCCCACACATAAATAAGCGAAAACACCTCTCCGCCGGTAAGCCCGACCGCGATTCCGATGCAAAAGCTCCCCGAATCCATGCTGTTTTGAAGAAAGAGCGAAATAATAATAAGGTTAAGCCCAATTTTGCAAAGTTCCTCAAAGAGCTGGCTCGAAGCGGGGATAATAACTCTGCGGGAGGCTATAAAGTACCCCTTAACGCAAGACGAAAGCGCCATAAAGGGCATTGAGAGCGAAAGTATTCTAAGCGGGGCGAGCGTTTTCGGCCCGCCGGCGAGAATACCCGACAACGGGCCCGACAAAATAAGCAGCGACAGCATTGAAACCACGCCCAGCCCCAGCGCCAACCGAGCGGCGGTGTTCAGCGATTTCGCCGCCCCCTTAAGGCCGCCCCTCTCAAACTCCTCGGCCGCTATTTTTGAGACCGAAACCCCAAAGCCGGCGGTGGCAAACGAGGCGAAAAGGGCATACACCGACAGAATCAGCTGGTAGAGACCTATGCCCTCGCTCCCCATGCGGTTGGAAAGGTAGAGGCGGAAAAGCATTCCGCTCCCTTTGCAGACCAGCGAAAAGGCGCACAGTATCGCGGCGCTCCCCAACAAACCCGCTCTAAACTTCAAAAAGGATTTCCTCCCTTTCATTTCTCACTTAATTTTATGGGGGTTTTATCTAAAAAAGACTTGTTATTTTAAAGCCGCGATGGTATACTAAAAACTGAAAAAGGTGGTTTATTTTGCTTGAAAATATAAAACGCGTGTTTTTAATAGTCCTCGACAGCCTTGGGGCGGGGTTTCTCCCCGACGCCGAAAGCTACGGCGACGCCGGCTCTAATACCCTGCTTTCGGTAAGCCGCGCCAAAAACTTTCACTGCCCGACCCTTGTGTCCGCCGGACTGTTTAACCTGCCGGGGCTTGAGGAGGCGAGGGGGACTTCTTCCCCGTTTGCCGCCCACGGCAGAGCGGGGGAAGAATCGGTCGGGAAGGACTCGATAGTCGGCCACTGGGAAATAGCCGGGCTTGTCACAAAAACGCCTTTCCCCCTTTATCCCGACGGTTTTCCAAAAGAGGTTATAACGGCTTTTGAAAGTTCAATAGGCCATAAAACCCTCTGCAACAAGCCTTATTCGGGGACGCAGGCTATAAAAGTTTACGGCGGGGAACACCTAAGGACAAAATCCCCCATAATTTACACCTCGGCGGACAGCGTGTTTCAAATCGCCTGTCATGAGGATATCTTCCCCGTTGAACAACAATACGCCAACTGCCTTAAGGCAAGGGAGATACTCTCCGGCGTCCACGCCGTGGCAAGGGTTATCGCCCGGCCTTTTTCGGGGGAACCCGGCTTTTTTTACCGCACCGAAAACCGCAGGGATTTTTCCCTCCCCCCCACGGGCGAGACAATTTTGGACAAGCTTTACTCGGCGGGCAAAGACGTTATCGGCATTGGGAAAGTAGTGAGTATTTTTTCGGGGAGGGGTTTTACCCGGGAGATCCACACCGCGAATAATACTGAGGGTATCGAAAAAATATTAGATTGCCAAAAAGCGGACTTTAACGGGCTTTGTTTTGCCAATTTAGTGGATTTTGATATGGTTTACGGCCATAGGAACGATATCGAGGGTTACGCCGCGGCGCTCGGCGAGTTTGACAGGGCGCTGGGCGATATTTTAAAAAATCAAGCCCCGGGGGACGTTTACATCATAACCGCCGACCACGGCTGCGACCCCGCCACGCCGTCGACCGACCATTCGAGGGAATATGTGCCTATCCTTTGCTTTGGCGCGGGTGTCCGCCCGTCAAACATCGGCACAAGAAAAACCTTTGCCGATATCGGAGCCACGGTTTGCGAGCTTCTCGGCGCGCCGCCGCCAGAGCATGGGGAGTCTTTTTTAAATTTATTGTAAGGGAAAATGATAAATACAGAGCGAATGAATAAAACTTTTATTTCAAATTCACCCGAAGAAACGGCAGAGATAGCTAAATCAATCGCCCTCGACGCCCAAAAAATCGGCGTGGTATGTCTTACGGGGCCGCTTGGGTCGGGGAAAACTCAGTTTACCCGGGGGATAGTAGAAATGCTCTGCCCGGAGTGCCTCAGCCTTGTCCACTCGCCTACGTTTGCCATTGTCAACGAATATATCGGGGACAAAACATCGGTGTTCCATTTTGATTTTTACCGCCTTAAAAGCCCCGATGACCTTTATTCCACCGGGTTTTACGACTATGAGGGGAGAAACGGGGTGGTTGTCGCCGAGTGGGGGGAACTGTTTTTGGATTCCCTGCCGGAAAACTCGCTTTTGGTAAGCATTGCCCCTGAGGGCGGCGACAAAAGGCTTATTACCCTGAGATATGGGATTCGCGGCTGAGATTTCAGCTCTGCAAAACAATAGTAAAGACCTTTTCCGCAAAAAAACACGGAAGTGTTCCCGTGCTTTGAAAGGATTACCAAATAAATGCTGATTCTCGGAATAGATTCCTCCTCCCTTTCGGCGTCCGCCGCTTTGTGCGAGATTGACGGCGGAAAGATAAACAAATACTCGGTGTTTTCGCTTAAAAACGGGCTTACACACTCGGAAAACCTGCTTGTAATAATCGACGGCGCGCTCTCGTCGCTCGGAGTTACCGCGAAGGACTTGGATCTGATTGCCGTTACGGCGGGGCCCGGCTCTTTTACCGGGGTGCGGATAGGGGTGGCAACGGCAAAAGGCCTTGCTTTCCCGTACGACACGCCTGTCTGCGGGGTTTCGGCGCTTGAGGCTATTGCTTTGGGACAGGCCCTCCCCGAGGGACATGCTTTCCCCGGGGGGATTGTCGTCCCGCTGCTTGACGCGAGGCGGTCTCAGTTTTACACGGCGGCCTTTGAGGGCGAAAACAGGCTTATCCCCGACTCCTGCCTGATTTTTGACGATATTTATAAGCGGATAAAAGAAACCGGCAAAAGCGCGCTGCTCTGCGGCGACGGGGCGGAGCTTTTTTATTCCCTTTGCGAGGATAAAACCAATATTTTTACCCCCCCGCCATCTTTTACGCAAAGCATGGCTTCGGTTGCGTTTTTGGGGTATAAAAAATTTCTCCGCGGAGAGCACACAAGCCATTATAAGCTTCGCCCGATTTATCTCCGCGCCCCGCAGGCCGAAAGAGAACGGCTTTTGAAAAAAAATTGAAAGGTAAACCTTTCAATGGGCAACTTTTTGATTTTGCAGTTTAAACAACATCCTTGAAAGGTAAACCTTTCAAGGGGCAACTTTTTGATTTTGCAGTTTAAACAACTGCAATTTCGCTAAAGCGAAAACATCAAAAAGATTGCGGTTCCCTAAATCAAGAAAAGATTGCGGTTGACTAAATCAAGAAAAGGTTACGGTTCCTTGAATTGAAAAGGTTTAAGGGAGTTATTAACTAATTTTCGGTAAGACAAGCTGATAAAAAGGTTGCGGTTCGCTAAATAAAGTACAATTAAAATAAGCACAAGGTTATCCACAAAAGGAGAGCTAAAGACAATGAATACGGAAAAAAACATAAATATAGCTGTCGGGGCTGACCATCAGGGCTTTTTATTAAAAAAAACCCTGATAGAATATCTTAAAAAAAGCGGGTATGAGGTGTCCGACCAAGGCACTTCTGATAGCGCTTCCTGCGATTACCCAATCTTCGCGAAAAAGGTGGCGGAGGCTGTCGCCCGAGGGGAAGCCGACTATGGCGTTCTTATTTGCGGGACGGGAATCGGAATGTCGATAGCCGCCAATAAGGTTAAAAACGCCCGCGCCGCCCTTGTCTGCGGCGAAAGAAACGCTTTTATGAGCCGCGCCCACAATAACGCAAATATTATTTGCTTTAGCGCGCATGATATGGAATATAAAGACATTGTGTCCTGCCTTGACGTTTTTCTGAAAACGGCTTTTGAGGGCGGAAGACATGAGAGACGGGTAAATATGTTTGAAAACTGACCCCCGGAACAAAACCCAAGGGATGTTGCGATATTTTAATTGTTTTTAGTTACCCCGCAACCGAAAGGCATTTTATATGAAATATATTGTTATAATAGGCGACGGTATGGCGGATTACCCGATTTCGGAACTCGGAATGTTAACCCCGCTCGAGTACGCGAACACCCCCAACATGGATTTCATGGCGGAAAACGGCGTAATCGGGCTGGTTAAAACCGTCCCCGATGGAATGGTGCCCGAAAGCGACACCGCCAACCTTGCCCTTATGGGCTATGACCCGGCGATATACTCAAAGGGGCGCTCTCCGCTTGAGGCGCTGAGCATGGGGATTGAGCTTACCCCCGACCAGACCGCCGTGAGGGCTAACCTTGTTTCGGTTTCGGAGGACGCGGGTTTTGAGGAAAAAATCCTCCTTGACCACTCGTCGGACGAAATACCCACGGAATTGTCCTCAAAACTCATCGCTTACTGCGATTCCAAACTAAGCTCCCCGGGGGTAAAACTCTACCCGGGGGTAAGTTACAGGAACCTTTTACTCTTGTCGGGCGCGCCCGAATACAGCGGCTTTGCCCGCCCGCATGATATTGTGGGAAAGAAAATAGGCCCGTATCTCCCAAAAGGGCGTCAAGGCGAGTTTTATTTAAATCTTATGAAAGCTTCATATGAGCTTCTCAACAATCACCCGATAAACATTGAACGGGCAAAAAAAGGCCTTAAAAAGGCCAATATGCTTTGGTTTTGGTCTCCGGGCAAAAAACCCGCCCTGCCCTTGTTCGCCGAAATGACGGGGCTTTTCGGCTCTGTCGTCTGCGCCGTCGACCTTATAAAAGGCATTGGCAAATGCGCGGGGATGGACACGCCTTTTGTGGAGGGCGCCACCGGGGGCTGCGTCACCGATTACCGCGCCAAGGCGAAAGCGGCTCTTGGCGAGCTTGATTCCGGCAAAGACTTTGTTTATATTCATATAGAGGCGCCCGACGAGTGCGGCCACAAGGGCGACCTTAAGGCGAAAATCGCCGCCATTGAAAACATAGACAAGCATGTGGCGGGGTTTTTAATGGATTCGCTTAAGGCAAGGAGCGACGACTTTAAAATAATGGTTCTCCCCGACCACCCGACCCCAATCTCAACCCGCACCCACGCCGCCGAGCCTGTCCCGTTTGTTATATTTTCATCTGTAAAAACGCCCTTAAAATCGCTGCCGCGCCCAAATTACAGCGAAAAGTCGGCAAAAGCCACCGGGCTTTACATAGAAAAAGGGCATAAGCTTTTGGATTTCTTTATAAAACTGTAAAACTTTTAATTTTAATGAGGTTGTGCAAAACCAATGGCAAAGCGTTGTTTACTAATTATTTGCGTGTTATTAATATCAGCCTTTTGTCTGTCTGCTCTTTCTTGTATGAGTGATAAACCATACGGAACAAAAGAAACAGACGACTCTTCGGCTGAAAATTTAATCTCTTCCCCCGAAACCGAGGGGAACAGTTCCGCGCTTAAACTCACAGCCGCCTCCCCAACCTCGCCAAACCAGCCCCCGCTCCCCGAGACCATCCCGCAGGAACTGCTCGACAGGCTGAAAGAAAAGCTTGACGGGGCGCCTTTCGCCTGCGCCGTTTACTATGTCGACCTCGAAACCGGCTTTACCATAAGCTATAACGACGCCCGTCTGTTCGGCGCGGCGAGCCTTGTCAAAGCGCCCTATCTGCTTTATATTTACGAGATGATTGAAAACGGCGAGATCTCCCTTGAGGACAAACATATCTATAAAAAACAGTATCACTATTTCGGCGGTACGGGAAAAATAAAAAATATGCCCGACGGCACGGAGTTCACCCTCGGCGAGATAATAAATCACATCGTCATTGAATCCGACAACACCGCTTTTAAAATGCTGTATAACACCGCCGGGAGCTCGGGCGGGGTGCTGTCGCTTATGGATTTTCATAACAAAGCGGTTAAAGAGTTCAGCTCCCCTTTCCTCAGCGGGACCTACGGCACGGTGCTCACCGCCGGCGGCGTTGGGAGGATGTTCCGCGAAATTTACGAGAAATCCCGCGAGAGCGAGCTTTTTGCGGACTTTATCGAGCTTTTAAAAAACGCCAATGAAAACGTGTTTATTAAAAAAGGCCTGCCTGTCGGCGAAGACGGCGAGTGCCTGTATGAAGTCGCCCACAAATACGGCATGGATATCAAGGCTTCCAACGACGCGGCTATCGTGTTTTACGAGGACAGGCCGTATTTGCTTGTGGTGCTCACCGATTACCTGCTTATTGACTCGAACGTAAGGTTTATCTCGGGCGTTTCCTCGCTTATTTATGAAATCCACGAATTTGTTTGCGACGAGAGCGTTTGGGAATAAAGGCAATGTTTTTGTTAAACTTGCATAAAAAAAACCCTTGTATTCACACAAACTCACAAACATAATAATTTTTACCGTTTTGTAATTGATATTTTTAGCTTAAAATGCTATAATGCAAAGTAAATATCGCGCTTTATTTATAAGGTTCGCGTATTTTTACCAACAGTCCGCGCGCGCCGCAGGCTCACGCAGCAATTGCGCGGATATAACGATACACCACATAACACGTCCGTGAGCCGGAAAGGCATTGGTACTTCGTATGAAAAAATTTATCGCGCTGTTTTTGATTGCCTGTCTTTGCGGGGGGATTTTATCCGCGTGCACGACGCTCCAGAGCGACGACGACAAAGGGGCGATAATCAGCATGTTTATTACAAGCTTCCCCCAAAGTTTTGACCCCTCCGCCGTTTTGATTGAGGCCGACACGGCGAAAATACTAAGCCTTATCTACCAGCCGCTTACCGTTATAAACGAAAAGGGCGAGGTAAAGGGCGCTCTGGCAAAGAGCTGGTATTCTTATTATGACGACCGTGAGGAAAACGGAGTATATAAGATGTATTTTGTCCTTAACAAGACAATGTGGAGCGACGGCATTCAGGTTTCGGCGCTTGACGTGGTCTACGCATGGAAACGCATACTCACCCCGGAAAACCAGTCGCCGTACGCCTCGCTGTTATATCCCATTAAAAACGCCAAAAAAGTAAAATCCGGCGTTATGACAAGCGACGACCTCGGGATTGTCGCCGAAAGCGACACCCTGCTTTGCGTTTCGTTTGAGAACGATTACAACATTAATCTTTTCGCCGAGGCCGTTTCCTGCATAGCCCTCTCTCCGCTCCGCGAGCAGGTCATCGAAAGGGCGATTAAAGAAAACCCGAAAGACGACCCGCAAAAGTACGACCGCAAGCAGGACTGGGACAAAAACGCCGCGATTATGGTGTGCAACGGCCCCTACAAGGTTCAGGGTTATGAGGAAGGCACAAAACTGGTGCTTGAGAGAAACGTCTATTACTACCGCAACCCGGAAAAAGACTATCTTGACGAAAAAGTGGTTCCCTACCGCTTGAACTGCATTTATCAGCCGACCACGATTATAGAGAAATCGAGCACAACCATTGACGAGTTTACCTATCAGTTCAACAAATACAAAGACGGCAAGAGCTATTTCCTCGGGGCGTTCAACCCCGAAACCTACGCCGCTCTTAAAGATAAAATAAAAACCGACAAGCTCCTTTCCACCTACACATATTTCTTTAACACCACCCATGAGGTGCTCTCCGACGCCAAAGTCAGGCAGGCGCTCTCGGCCGCCCTCGACAGGGATAAAATAACCGAAATTATGGGCGTAGGAATGATCGCGTCAAAAGGCTTTGTGCCGTCGGGCGTGTTCGACGAAAAGTCCGGCAGCGATTTCAGAAAAGCGGGCAATGATATTTATTCGACAAAAGCCGACACCGAAAAGGCAAAGTCTCTTCTCAAAGAGGCGGGGGTGAGCGGCGGCGAGCTGAAGCTGTACTATATCATCCCTTGGGCGTCCACGCTGTTTGACAGCACTACCGCCAAATATAAGGATGTAAAAAACCAAGTCGCCAAATACAACCCATATGAGGAAATCGCCAAATACGCCAAAACCGTCTGGGACGCATTGGGGTTTGAGGTCACGCTGACCCCCGTATTCGCCGACAAATACCGGGACGAACTCTCCGCGGGCAACTGGGATATTATCGGGGTCGATTACTCCATAAACTCGGTGGACGCGTTTGCTTATCTCGCGCCGTTCGCAACTTATTACAGCGGAAACGCCGTGTCTGTTTCGCTTGAGGCGGAGACTTTCACCCCTCATTACACCGGGCTGGAGGACGAGGACTACGACGCGCTTATGGACTCTATTGTTGATGTCAGCGACAGAAAAGAGCGCGCTTCGCTCCTACACAGCGCGGAGGAAGCTTTCGCTTCGCTCTGCCCGGCAACCTCGCTCTTCCAGTACACGACAAGTTATGTCATCTCGTCAAAGCTTGACAATCTTACAAAAGACAGCTGGTACGGCTACTTTGACTTTTCTGATTTGCGGCTTGACAACTATATCGCGATAAACTCCGCCGAGGCCGAAGAAAGCCTTGCCATCGCGGCAACCCAGTCGACAGACCTTGAGGAATAGTGTTTAAGCATTTATAAATTAATATCCGCAAACATAACCCCGTAAGGCATGCCTTACGGGGTTCTTGAGATAAAGTTAATTTAATTTGCGGATGAAATTTTATGCTAAAGAACACAAGTTTTATTCAATATTCACACGGTAAGCTTGTTCCCGCTTGTGGGGTGAACACACCCGATGTTTCCCGGTTGTTCCGCGTGTAGCGGTGAACATATTTTAACTGGAAAAGCAAGATTCTTACGGCTTTTGCATTTAATATTACGATGCCTCACTTTGGCGCGCACTATTACAAAATTTCTACATGTTGTGTAATAGCATGTTTTCTATCTTATAAATAAAATAAATATAACATAACTAATATCAAATACTTAATTAGCATACCTTTCGTCTGTCCCATTGAAATACAAATTGCACGTACAACCCAAATAATCAGCTTCTTTTAAAATTAAGCTATAGGGGTAGCTATACCACTTCATGAACATTTCTTTAGAAAAAGCTTTTGTTGTTATCGCATTTACTATTATAACTTTTCCGGAAACATTAATATCCACATTGTTTATTTCCAGTCCGTTTTTATACACATCATCCTGTTTTTCGACAGGTACAGGTAAAACTCTGTTTTTAGAAAAATCCAATTTGTCTGCAATAAATAGAGCGGCTCCTATCACGCTGGATTTATTTTTGCTACTATCATGATCTTCAATAGCATGAAATATTATTTTTCTTTCATTTTGTGGTATTTCTCGCAGCAGCAAATGCTCTGATCCATCAAAAATAATTTCCGCCAATGCAGCGCTTTTACGTCCATGCTCTCGCCTTCCTGCTATCATTCCTATATCGTGTAATAAACCGGCAATCTTGCCTAATTCAATTATTTTTATGTCATAAGATAGTGATTTTAATATATATTCAATTGTATTAACTACAAACATTGCATGATACCATCCGTGACAATGGGCGTAAATCCTTGGGTGATATTTTTCATACACATTGTTAATTGAGTTAAGTACCATATTTATCTCATGAGTGTTGTACAAATGTTCATAATATTTCATAAAATACTTCCTGTCAATTAAGTGATAGGCTATAAAATAAATATTATTAGCCCCTTATAAGTTTTATTTTCAAAAGCCTCTGCCCTGTGACTTTGTATCAGCGAAAGGGGATTCTTTGGGAAAGAACACAAGTTTTATTCAAAATACACCCGGTAGGCTTGTTCCCGCTTGTGTGGTGAACATAACCGACGTTTCCCGGTTGTTCCGTTTGCTCTATGAACACATATTGATTGCATTTTAAAAGAAAAAATGTCTTAGTTAACGCTACAAAAATGCTTATTTTGTGATGAATTTAGCGGGGGTTCCATCTATCTTGGATTGAAGTATCTTTGTTACAGCTTCCTCCAAATTTTCCGCATTTTTAATACGATATTCAATCCAACCTCTATGCCGATAAGGACTTTCGTCAATGCATTCTTTTGCATGTTTTGTAACTGTTTTATAAAGTTTATCAAGGGTTTCAATTTTGATATTTGTTACAAAAAGAAAAGCATCCTTTTCAGCCACTATATTGCATAAATAGGTCTTTTTAGAAAGATACCTTGAATGATAACTAATTGCCCAACCTTTATCATGAGCATCAAAATACAATTTGAATTCCGTTGGAAAATTGTCTTTCAAATAAGTGTCAATTGCATGAAAAAACTCACTGGCTTTCCCAATATGTGATATAAATGCTGCGATTGTCGGTGTTTGTTGTTTATTCGATAGCCTTTGGTGCATTTTTTACCTACCATTTAAATAATCTTATTTATTCTCTTTTGCCGTGTTGATTGAAGCGATAAGCATGCGCTTAATTTCTTCTGCTAAATTTAACATTGAATCATAATCATAGTCAAACAGATCAGTCCTTTTAAGAAGTATAATCCAATATATGCTTTCGCTTGTTTCTTTCAATGAAATATGTAATTTTGATATAAAATCGGCTTTACTGTTGCCGTAAATCGCCTCATTGAGGTTAGCACCGATACTTGTAGCAGAACGTAGGAGCTGTTTTGCTATCGTTGTGTCTTTTCTCGATTTTGAGTATTCCTCATAGAATATCACGATTTGTGTTGCAAAATCTAAAGACTTGTTAATTAACGGACTTCCCATAAAATTCACCTCTTGTTTGCATAATATACCACAAATTGCTTTTCGTCAAGAAAAGCTACCTATTCTCTTATCTCTTCTCTCTTATCTTTTATCTGGAAACAACAGTTTCTTTATATTCTGATTATTGCCTTGCGTCAAGCAAGGCTACCGTTTCTCTTATCTCTTCTCTCTTATCTTTTATCTGGAAACGACAGTTTCTTTATATTCTGATTATTGCCTTGCGTCAAGCAAGGCTACCGTTTCTCTTATCTCTTCTCTCTTATCTTTTCTCTGGAAACGACAGTTTCTTTATATTCTGATTATTGCCTTGCGTCAAGCAAGGCTACCGATTCTTTTATCTCTTCTCTCTTATCTTTTATCTGGAAACGACAATTTCTTTTCAGTGAAGAGAGAAAAGAGAAAAGTGAAAAGAGAAGAGCACAGAGGAGACTTGCCATACGCTCACCTCTTGTTTGCATAATATACCACAAATTGCTTTTCGTCAAGAAAAGCTACCGATTCTCTTATCTCTTCTCTCTTATCTTTTATCTGGAAACGACAATTTTATTTCAGTGAAGAGAGAAAAGAGAAAAGTGAAAAGAGAAGAATACAGAAAGAAACGACAACTTTCTATCGAAAATTGTCGTTTCTTTCTGGTGGACCTGGAGGGGCTCGAACCCTTGACCTCCGCGTTGCGAACGCGGCGCTCTCCCAGCTGAGCTACAAGCCCATGTTTTTTTGCTCTGCCATTATATCATTCAAAAAAATATTTGTCAATACGGCTTTTTTGGCTATTTTAGCTTTTGGGGTTTTTAATCAAGCGGGCAAATGAGCATAAAATTTAGTTTTTAAGGCTGATGTATTTGCTTATTACACAAAAAAGTCGGCTTTGCATATGCTTATACCGAAAGGGGGGGAACGATGAATAATTCAGCAAAAAACAACATCCGTCCGGGGAGAAGCGAAAACAGCGGCGGTATTGTTCTTACCCACTCCGCGCTTGACAAATCATACTCCCCCGGCGAAAAACTCACCTTTGCCTTGGGCATTTCGAACAATTCCGAGGCCGCGCTTAAAAACTTTTCGCTTTCCACCGACTTAGGGCGGGCGCAAAACCCCGAAAACCAAACCGGCGCGCCGCTTGCGATATTCCCCCCCGCACTTCTATACCTTAACGGACTTTTTTGCCGCGAGCTCGACGGATGCCGCAAAGACGGCGGCTATTATTTTGATATCGCCTCGCTTGCCGCCGACGACAAACTGCTTATTGTTTACAAAACAAGGGTGACAGACTTCGCCCCGCTTGAAAAAGGGGGGAAGATCGCCGTGACCTCAAGCTTGCGGGATAGCGAAAACAACGTTTTGTCACAAAGCCAAAGCTTATTAACCGTGGAGGAATACACCGACCTTTTGTTTTACAAAACGCTTTGCCGGCGCGAAAAAGAAAATAAAACCTATGTCTATGACATACGCAACCGCGGGAACACCTCCGCAAGCGGGGCTTTTGTCTGCGATATGCTGCCGCCTTCTCTTTTTATAACAGAAGTGAGAGTTAACGGTGAAATTGTTTCCGTTATGGATTACACCTATAAAAACGGGGTTTTAAACCTCCCCTCAAATAAAGACGGGCTGATTATCCCCGCGTCGGAATATTCCCGCGAGGCTTTTGGGAAGGTGACCGCCTCCCCGGGGAGGGTCAGGGTGGAGATAACGGGAAAAGAATGGGAAGCATGAATAACAGGCTAAAAACAAGGGAGGATTTTAGCCGTAACCAAAGCGAAAAACACTTGCAAATATTAAAAAAATCGTTATAATTAACCCATATGGAAAAGCAGGTTATAAAACAAATACTGAAAAAAAGGACAAAAAAATGGCGGGCAAAAGAAAAAAAATAAAAAAGGCAAAAAAAAGCGCGTTTAAGAAATTTTTAAAGGCCATCGGGAGTATCTTAGCCGTTATAGTTTTAGTCGCGGCGGGGTATGTGGCGTATGTATTTATAAGCTATCACAGAATCCCCGACAACACCTCGCTTGAGGTTGTCAACCCGGCGGGCATCAATAAGACTATAAGCCAAAACACAGAATACCAACTCGTCACATGGAACCTTGGCTTTGGGGCGTACAGCGACGATTTTACCTTCTTTATGGACGGCGGGAAAGAGTCGAGAGCGTTTTCAAAAGACTCGGTGAACGCCAATATTGCGGGGATAGTGGAACAGCTAAAGGAAATTAACGCCGACTTTATGCTGCTTCAGGAAGTGGATTTTGACTCCACAAGGAGCTATCATGTCGACGAGAGAGAGCCTATAATAGCGGCGTTCGGGGAAATGTCCCATGTCTTCGCGGTAAACTATGACTCGCCCTATTTGTTTTACCCGTTGTTATCCCCGCACGGGGCGTCAAAATCGGGGCTGCTTACGCTGTCAAGCTGTAAAATAAGCTCGTCGCTAAGGCGAAGCCTGCCGATAGAAAAAGGGTTTATGAAGTTCCTCGACCTTGACAGATGTTTCAGCGTCTCAAGGCTGGACGTCGAAAACGGCAAACAGCTCGTTCTTGTCAACCTTCACCTTTCGGCCTACACTTCCGACGGCGGCATAGCCACAAAACAGCTCCAAATGCTTGTCGATTTTATGGAGGATGAAGTAAAAGCGGGGAACTATATCATTTGCGGCGGGGATTTTAACAAAGACCTTTTGGGGAACTCTCCGCAGATTTTCGGGGTTGCCGCCAAAGAATCCTTTACTTGGGCGAACCCAATACCCGACGGTCTTATTCCCGAGGGGCTGAGCCTGATTTACGGCCTTGACAACAATGACCCCGTGCCCTCCACCCGCAACACGGACATACCCTATAAAAAGGGCGTTTCGTTCTGCGCCACGCTCGACGGTTTTATAGTTTCCTCAAACATAATTTCAATCTCCTGCGCCACTCTTGACTGCGGATTCAAAAACACCGACCATAACCCGGTGGTTATGACGTTTACGCTTGAATAAAAAGTTCCGCCGCCCCCCGTTGTAACGGGCGGGCGGCATTTTTACCGGCATCGGCTAAGGTTTTTTTCTTTTAAACTTAAACAAAGCGCGGGTGGCGGCAATATTATTTGCGCCTCATAACAAACAGCGCCAAAATTGCCGCCGCCGCCACAACCCCAAGTATTATGTATAGCGTTATACCGGAATCGCCGGTTGCCGGACTCGCGAATATAATCATGTTTTTCATAGTTTCTGCCTCCTTGCTTTTATTCTACACCAAAAAATAATTACGTCAAGATGTAAATAAAAAATTATCAAATCGTTACATTCTTTTACAAAAGCAATTTATTCAAAAAAACTTCGCAAAAGACGGTATTTTATTTAAATTTTATATTGACAAGTTTTAAACTTTATGTTATTGTATCTTCAGATAGTACTTTAATATTAAATGGAGGAATAACCACATGAAAAAAACCTTATCGTTTCTCTTGGCGCTGGTTATGGTTTTTTCAGTCTGCTTTATTCTTGTGTCGGCAGATGAAGAAGAAGAAGAAACCGGCCCCGCGGCTTACCTTTGGCTTACCTCTGACGAAAGCTATACGCCGTACATAAAGTTTCAGCTTGACGGCAGCTTTCTTACCAACAGGACCTACAAAATCCGCGCTGATGTTTTCTTCAGCGAAGACTGCACAGGGTCCGCCGCTTATGTAAACTACTACAGCTACTCTGACGCCACCAAAGAAAACAACTTTGAGTATCTCATCAGCTTTAAAGACTTTGCCACTTATGACAGCGAAGACATTGTCCTTGGAGCATGGAACAGCGTATCCTTTGAGTTTAACCCGTATGAGGCTACTTACGCCGCCGGCAACGCAAGCACAAAGGTTAACATTTCCGGCGGATATGCCGACACCGTAGAACTCCTGACCATCGGCGTGGGCTTCTGGCAGGCGACGGGAACAATTAAAATCGCCAACATCCTCATAAGCGAGGCGGTAGGCGGCGACGTAAAATGGTCAAAAGGCTTTGCCGGCGGTCTTGATCTTGAAAATGACGAAGAAGTCCTCGCCTATGAAATGAACGCGGCGCACGAAGGCACCCACTGGGGTGTTGTGACCCCTCCCAAGGCTGAAAACGGCAATATAGCCACCGAGGCGACTCTTATTGCCCCCGTAGGCTATGGCGTGTATAAAGCGGTCCTTAACGACGGCATCGCCCTCGGGCAATCAGCCTACACCAACGACTGGTTCGCCTTTTACAACAACAACGACGTGGAAGGCTCAAACGCGTGGAGAACGGACGTTGAAGGCACGGAGTACTTCGTGGGAACCGCCATCCTTGACTTTGGCTCAGTCAGGTCATGGGAAGCTGTCCGCGCCAATATGTGGGACGGCGCCGGCGAATCAGGCATAGCAGGCCCCTCTCTGATAATGGTCTCTTATTCCGACGACGGCGAAGATTGGACCGAAGCGGGCGACCTTCTGCTCGGAGAACCCGGCTCTTTTTACTGGGCCGAAAAAGAATTTGACACCATTGATTCCAGATTTGTCAGACTTCAGTTCTGCTGGGTCCCCGGCACCGGCGTGTTCCTCTTCGTTAACGAAATTGAAGTTATCGAAGCGGATCAGGGCATAATCGAAGAGCCCAGCGACGAACCCAGCGAAGAACCCTCAAGCGAACCCACACAGTCAGAACCCGGCGAAACCTCCAAACCCGACACTCCGCCGACAGGCGACAACGGAATAGTAGCGCTGGCTATTATCTCTACAATTGCTTTGGCAGGCGCTGTTATGGTTAAAAGAAGGAACGGTTAATTAATGCTAATTAATTGACATTTAATCGTCCGGTTTTTACAAAGCGTTAATTGAAAATTATAAAACAACCCCACCGTTTCAGAGCGGTGGGGTTGTTTATGTTTGTATAAAGATTTATTCAACTGTAACAGTGACCTCGCAGGGGAGAGAATAATCGAGATAGCGGGAATAAACAAATGAGAAACTGTCCTCCCCGCTGTAATTTTTATCGGGGTAATAGGTAAAGCTGCCGTCCGGGTTAATCGAAACGGTGCCGTGGGCGGGGGACGCGACTAACTTAAACAGCATTGTAATGTCTTTGCCGGGGTTAAGGTTTGAAACCAATGGGGTGTTTGCCCCGCAGGTGATGCTTGTATTCTCCAGCACGGGCGGGGTTATATTCAAGCTTCCCTTGATAAAGTGATAGGTATAATCATAAATCAAGCGGAGCTTGGGGTTTTCCGAATTTTGGGCGACGTTTAAATCGTTCATCGCCATATAGTACATATGCACGCAGTCGTTTATATACCCGTAGGTCACCCCGCTTTTGAGGTATTCCATATATCTCTTCAGATATAAGTCGTTGCTGAACGCTTTTGAGTCGATTTCAATCTCAATTCCCATTGAATAGCGTTTTGCGAGGGCGACGGTGTTTATTATGTTATCTATCGGCCTGTCAAGCCCAAACGCGTAATTGGGCTGCATACAGGCTATATCAAACCCGTGTTCCGCCCAAAGCGCGTAGCCTTTCGCCTGATAATAGGGTATCCAGAACAGCTGACTGTTACGGTCGTGTATAATGTCGCTGATTCCATTTAACAGCTCAAGGTCGCCGTCGTTGTCATTTACGGACTCGTTGTACCAATAATAACCGGCGAACTCAATGTTTTTATAGTCGTACTTCGCAAGCTCATCCTCAAAGGCGTCCATAAACCATACGAGCGCGAAAAGTCTGTCCGCAAGGGTGTTCAGCGTTAAAATTCCGTCGCCGGCGTCGCCAAAAGTACCGCCTTTTTTGGGGTAGTACAAAGAGACGTAAAACTTATATTTATAGTCGGGGATATCCAGCGTGTCCTTGACCTGACCCGCCGCGGACTCAAGGGCGTTTATGTTCTTGTTGTCACCGAAAAGAGTCGCGATAAGCCAGTCGACATCGGACGTTGTAAATCCCTCGTGACCCGCGTAACCGGACTTTAATTTACCCGACAGCAGGAACAAAAACCCATCGAACATTGTGTCTTTTATTTCGCCGTCTTCCCCAAGATACGCAAGCGCCGGGAGAAGCTCTTCTTTTGTGCGCTCGGCGGAAAGAGAGTGATACACGAGGTACAGATCCCTTACGCCCCCCAAAATGTCGTCGCTCGGCGCCATAAAAGAGTTTGACATAAAGCTGCTGCTCTTGTCATAATCGGAATCCGAAAGCCTTTTCGTGGAACCGTCTACTTTTTTTGTTCCCATTACTTCAAGCTCGTCGCAGCCCGCCCATGTCGCCACGGTAAACGAGAAAGCCACAAACCGCGCCGCCACGGGGGCGTCAAGGGTGAGAACCCCTTTTGAGATCCCCGGGTCGCTCGAGTTGTCCATTACTATCTCCCCGACGGCGTACCAGTCTTTTCCGTTGTCGGAAAGCTTAACGCTTATCAGCGTGGGGGAGGCTACCGCCCATTCGGAACGGTTGGTAAAGCTGGCGGTAAAAGTGTCCGCCGCTGAAAGCTTTGTCAGGTCAAATATCAAATCCCTGCCGCCGCCTTGGTTAAACTTGAAAAACCTGCCGCTATGTATATCATTAGACGTTGAAAACACGCCGTCGGTCATAAGTTTAGACGTGACGGGGGTGTTGTTTGTCCACAGGCTGTTGTCAATCGTATAAATGCTGGAAATCTGCGGGGTAAGCCCGAGGAGAAGGTTGGTTTCGCTGTTGTAATCGGGGTCATTGCTCGGCCAAAAAGAGTCGCCGTTTACATCCGGCAAAACTATTACGGGGTACAAAGCGGATTTTTCCGATTCCGGCACATAGGCGATAACCTTTACTTCCTCAATATAAAACGCTTCGCAGTCGGTTTCCGAAAGGGTAAACTTAATATACCTTCCGCTAACCTCTTTTTCAAGCTCAAGCATATAGGTGTAAACTTCCTCGCCGTTGTCGTCGGGGGCGTAAGCTCTCCCCACCTCAACCCAATCTTTCTTGTCGGACGACACATAAAAAGTAACCTTCGCGGGGAAAGACACTTTTTTGATTTGGTTGTTATAGGCGTAGAGCTCAAAGGCGGAAATATCTTTCCTCGCCGACTTAAGCGTTAGAATTATTTCCACTTCTCCGCCGCCACTCTCATAGCCCACCCAAGTGCCGCCCTCAAGGTACTGGCTGACTTTGCCGTCGGTCAGCTTTTTTTTGTTTTCGTCGGGGAGCGCCGAGACGGTTTTGGCGTTTACCGTGTATGAAGTTCCCCGCGCTATATTTTCACGGAACAGGCTTCTGTCGGGCATGCCCTCGCTTATGCTCTCAAGCGCCGCGGCGCGGTCTGTGTGGGTGAGGGTTTCTTTTTGGTATTCCTCGCGGAGGCTTTCCACCCATGCCTCCCCCGCGTCGTCGCTTTCGATATTGGCTATGACCATAACCTCGTCAAGGAATATCCAAGCCGCGCCCTTTTGCACGGAAAACTTGACATATCTCGCCTTTACCGAGCGTTTAAGGGTTAAAACGGCAAGCTTTGTGGTGCTTGCCTCAAAGGCCGGAATGGTACACCTGCCGGCTATCTCCCATTTTTCGTTGTCAGAAGATATGTAAACGGAAATTCCGCTGGGCGGGGCGATACCCGCGACCGTTACCGAAAGATAGCTCACCGCGAACTGATAAACGTCCGTCATTTCTTCCTCAAGGTCCACCACAATGTCGCACGATGAGCTTACGCCCGGAGCGTAGCCCACAAATTTTGTATCGGAATAAGAAGAATTCGCCGATGGGGCGAAAAGCCCGTCGGTCAGCTCTAAATTATAGCTGTCGGGGTAAACCTCGCCCGGCTCTATGGTAGTGGTATAAGGCTTGCCCGCGGAAACCACCGTCGCGTGTTCAAAAACCTCCGGCTCTTCGGGCAGGGAGGATTCCTCGCTTGTGTTTTGTCCATTGTCTTTACTCTCCGCTGAGTTGTCTCCAAAGCTTTCGCCCGATTCTAAAGAAGATGATTCTGAGCCGACGGGTTTTCCCCCTCCGGAACAGGCGGCAAGCAGGGCGGTTATTATAAACAACAGCGCCAGCGTAAGTGATAATTTTTTCATATGAGTTCCTTTCTTACGGGATTTATTTCGTTGCAAGCAGATTTTATTTATAAAACTTAAGCGTCTCCCCGAGATAGCCGAACGCGACCCCCGCGGCGGCGGAAACGCCTATGGCGAGTATCGGCGACTTCCTTTTATAAAGCAGCGCGAGCGAGAAGACAAAAATAACCGCCGAGCATATAAACGGATAGGTAATAAGAGAGACAAATCCTCCCCATTTCACTATAAAAACGCTGTACGCTATGGAAAAGGACGCCGCGCCGATAAGGCCGATCGCCACGGGTTTTATCCCCCACATAACGCCTTTTACAAGTTTGCTGTTTTTAAAGCCGAGATAAAACCTTGTCACGATTAAAATGACGATAAATGACGGTAGCACTACCCCGAAAGTCGCGAATATACCGCCCGGCAGCCCGCCTTTCGCCACGCCGATATATGTGGCAATGTTAACGGCGAAAGGGCCGGGGGTGGATTCGCTCACCGCCGCGAAGTTGATGAGTTCGTTTTGGCTCAGCCAGCCTTTGGCTATTACCTCCTGCTGGATAAAAGGGATCATCGCGTACCCGCCGCCGAAGGTAAAGAGACCTATTTTAAAGAAAACCCAAAAAAGCTCCAAATAAATCATTTTTTGTTATCCCTTATCTTAGCGGATCTAAGAAACACAAGCAAGCCCGCCGCTCCCCCGAGGGCGATAATAAGTATGGCGGAAAAATTAAAAAAAGTCACCGCGATAAACCCCGCCGCCGCGAAAGCGTAGGAGATATAGTTTTTGGGGCATTGTTTTGACATAACGGCAAAGGCCTTTATGACAAGCGCCGCCACCCCCGCCCTAATGCCGTTAAAAGCGTATCTCACGATTTTATACTCGTTGAACCTGCGCAGGAAAAGCGCAATAATCGTAATAATTATAAACGACGGCAGCACAACGCCCAAAGTCGCTAAAACGCTCCCCCAAAACCCCGCGACCCGATAACCTATAAAAGTCGCGGCGTTAATGGAAATCGGCCCGGGAGTTGATTCCGAAATCGCGAGCATCTCAAGCATTTCGTCGTCTGTCACCCAGCGGTGTCTTTGGGTCACTTCCCTTTGTATAATGGGTATCATAGCGTACCCGCCGCCAAAAGTAAACGCCCCTATTTTTAAAAAGGTAAAAAACAGCTTTGCCCTGTTTCCGTTAAAACGCATTATTACGACCTCTAAAATCTTGTTAGATAAAGATAAATCATTTTAGCATAAAAACCGCCGTTTGTAAACCGCAAGATAAAAATGTTTACCTTGTTTAAAGCATTATTTTAACCGGGGCGAAGATAAAAAAACCGGGCAAGCTGCCCGGAATTTTTAGCTTTTTAAGTCAAATATCTATTCTATTCAATTATATTATCTTTTCTTGAGTCGGGCTTTAGCTTTTTATAGACAATATTTTTCATCACAAGGTTTTTAACGTTTCTAATGTCAAAAAACACCGCTCTTGAATAGTCCGGCCAGTAGCTCCCCGAAGAACGCCCGGTCTCACCCGCGGAAAAATCAAGCACCCGGGGGTAGTCTTGCGGCACTTCCCCCGAAAAACCGCCGTAAGCGGTGTAGTCGATGTTTTCAAAGGTTATGTTTTCTATTTTCTTTTTATCCGGAGCGTCAATCCGGCTGGAGTCAAAGCCGATAAACCCCATAGGGCAGACCTTGCCGCAGTAAAAATACGATTGCGTTTGAGCCATTTTTTCGTTGCAGGTGATTTTGATGTTTTTCGCGCTGATGCTGTAAACCTCCCCGAAAGGCCTTATCCTGTCGTTTTCAAGCGAAACGCGGTCGTTGTTGAGGATATACCAAAACGGGCGGCGGACATTCTTCATAATACAATTCGTTATTGAAACGTCGTGTACGCTCCCGCCCTCGGCGGCCTCTATCTTAAGCCCTTCCCGCCAGACTTCGTCAAACACGCAGTCGGTAATTTTAATGTTATAAATATCGGACATTGATTTCATCCCCACCCTGACCCCGCAGCAGAGGGAGGAAATATAGCACCCGGTCACCAAAGCGTCAAAGGTTGGGTATCTCCCCGCCTGAAAACAAATGGCGTCGTCGCTGCAGTTAAGCCTGCAATTTTCAATTGAAATGCCGTGACAGCCGTCAAAATCAAATCCGTCGCCGTTCAGATTGGTGACAGAACGCACGGTTACGTCTCGTAACGTTATCCCGGACGAGTCGAGAAACGCCGTTGTCCAAGCGGCGCTTTCGCAAAGGCGAATGTTTTCAAGCCGTATCCCCCGGCAGTTTAAAAAACGGAGCATCATGGGGCGGGGGGCAAAGTCATCGCCCGTTCTCCCAAACCTGTCGGCGCTGCCGTTAATCTCCCCGCCGCCGCAAACAGTTATGTCCTCGCAGTCCTTTGCGAAGATAAAACAGCGGTCCATATGCGTTTCGTTGCGGTATCTGTTAAAATGAGTATCGTCGGGGTAGTGTCTTATGTCGGGGAGAGCTTTTAACACCGCCTCGGGCTTTATTACAAGCGTAAGGCCGTCCCTCAGGTAAAGCGTGGAACAGAGAAACACCCCGCGGTCAAGGACAATGGTTTTGGGAGTTGCTTTGGACGACAGGTTAAAAACAGCTTGCAGCGCTTTTGTGTCGTCATGACGGTCGTCACCAAAACAGCCGTGATCCCTCGCGTAAACGCTGTTTTCGTCGGTATTTGACAAAACATCCCTATGCCTTATATTCATAAAAACACCCCTTGAAAGCGTTTGCGCTTTTAACATCAACTTATAAACAAAGCGCCTTGCGATTTGAATATACCATAAACGGTTATTTATGTCAATAATCCGAATAAGCGCAAAAGCGTAAATTCTTACTAAAAGGCGCGGATAACGCAGACAGACATATCGTCAAGGAGTTTTGACTCGTTTCTCCCGTCCAGCAAGGACGAGGCGTATGAAGCGGCGGTTTTCATACCGACGGGGAGGGGGAGCGAGCCGCTCTTTGGGATAACGCCGTCGGAAATCATTATAAACCAATCGCCCTTTTTAACCTTTATGCTTGTTTGAGTCACTTTGAAATCGCTTATTACCCCGGCGGGCGGGGTGGTGGATTCAAGCTTATAGCACTTTCCCTCGCGGCAAAGGTATGTCGGCGCCGCGCCCGCTTTTATAAGCGTTGCCTTGCCGGAAATCCTATCGATCTCAAGCAGATCAACCGTGGTGTAGACCTCGCTTTTTCTCACAAGGAGCAGCTTGTTGAGCATGGAGATCGCCTCTTTTTTATCCCCCCCGGCGGCGATAAGCTTTTCAAGCACAAGCGCCGCGAGCCGTGACGACACCGACGCCTCTCTTCCCGAACCCATTCCGTCGGCGAGCAGCGAATAAAACACAAGCGAGTCGTTTTCAAACGTCACCACGGTGTCGCCCGACACGCATTCGCCTTCTTTGGGGGCTTCCGCCTTGGCGCACTCAAGCCTTATTGCGGTGAGGGATTTAAGCACCATTTCCGCGCCGCCCTCGCGGTTTATAAACTCGGGGAGCGACAGGTTGCACCCGAGCTCATATGACAGCTTATTTCGTATTTCGGACGGCGAGACCTTTATGCGCGACATATCGGTGCCCGTGACGGATATGACGGCTCTTCTCCTCCCCTTGACACTCACGGACAAATACGGTATGCGGAGCTTTTTCATAACGGCGGCCGCCTTTTTGGTAAAGGCTTGGTTTATTAGGTTTTCTTCCTCGGCTCTCTCCCCCGCGGCGCAGAGAAGCCTTGCTACCGAGCTGTAACCCTCGGTGAGCAGCCTTGCCTCCCTTTGGCTTTCCGTTTGCTTTATCGCCGAGAGCGACAGGGCTTTTTCGGTAAAAAGCAGGGTTTTGGAGCAATTTTCAAGCACATGGCCGGGGAGAGAGTTTTCCCGCCCCGCGGAAAGCTCGGTCAGGTGGTTGATAAGGTCGTATTTATCTATCCCGCATCTCCCGCAATCCGCGCATTTGTCGCAGGTTGAAAACACAAACCCTTTAAGCGAGGCGGCAAAATCCGACTTTAGCGGAGGGGGGGAGGTTACATAGAACGCCTCCGACAAAGCCGAAAGCGCGGCGGAAAATTTCTTGAGGGTAACGCCTTTTTCCCGTCTCCCGGTAGCGGGCTTTTTTATCTTGGGAAGCTTTTTTTCCAGCACCGCGAATATGGCGTAACCCGCGAGAAAGCAGAAAAATTCGGGGAACACCCCCGACAGCGACGCGAGATACACCCCGGAGGAAACGGAGAGCGAGGCGGCGAAAAAGACCGCGAAAACTTTCATATCGTCGTAAAAAATGCCGTAGCTCAAGCCCGCTATCCCAAGCACGGGCATATAAACCACGCCGGCCGCCATTCCCGCCACAAAACCGCACACCCCGCCGAAAAACGCGCCCTCTCTGGCGAAATACAGCGTTAAAAACCCTCCGACGGCAAGCGCGGGGGCAAACGCGCCGGCCGAAAGCACCGAAAATGCCTTGACTATGGCGTACACCCAAGCGAGAACTCCAATGTCTCTTTTTACCTTATCGCCTTTCACCCCAAGAGAAAAGAGAAGGCAAAACAGCGGAAGCGTTGAAAATACGCCGATTGCTCTGGCCGACGACTCGAACAGCGCGTTGTTTTCGGTAAATTCCCTAAGCGCTATGGCGCCGGTCACAAGGAACGAAACCCCGAACCCAAGCCACAAGGGAGTTCTTCCCTTTTTTCTAAGCGCGAACCATCTCACGCCGAAGACGGCCATTGACAGAAGAGAGCGGAAAACGCCGCTTTCACCGTGAAAAAACCCCGAGGCGAACACTCCTAAAAATATAGGCAGCGCTCCTCCCTCCCTGCCGCAGAGCAGAGCGAGCCCGAACGGGTAAACCCCGCTCTTCGCCTCCGCGAGGGAGAGAAGAAACGAAAACGAAAACCACCCGGCGAAAACAGCCCTCAGACGAAATTTTTGTTTTGAATATAAACGCTTGTCCATCCCGCGCCCCGCCTTTAAATGTGAAAGTGAGTGCATTATACCCCCCGCCAAACAAGACAAGTGTCGAAGAGCGGGCATAATTTTCTTGTTTTTTAGGGTTGTTTTGGCGCGGTTTCGGCTTTAGCGGGAAAATCCTTATAATAATGACGGCGTAACCCGGTTTATGGTGGAATTTATAACGGTGAGATTTTGATTGTTTTCGCGGTTAAGGTTCCAAAACAGCCCGCCTTTCAACCCGTAAACGGGAAAAAGGTTGAACTTTGCCTGAATCGAGCGGGCGTCCTCAAACCATACCGTGTGCGCTTTTCCCTCAGCGGTATAGTTGAAAAACGGCGCCAGCGCGGTCTCGTCAAAGAAAATTTCAGACCCCGTGTTAAACGCGAGGTCAACCGCCTCCCGAGTGGAAAGAGACGTCGCGCGGGACTCCCCCGCCACAAACGGCAGGGTGAAGTCATAGCCGTAGTTGGAAATGCCCTCGAATATCTTGTTCGGCGCTATTCTTGTCACGGCGTAGTCAAGCACATGCCTGACATTGGGTATCGGGGACACGGCGAGCGGCGGGCCGAACGTATACCCCCACTCGTATGTCATTATAAGCACGGCGTTGGCGGCCTTCCCCAGCGCGGAGTAATCGTGCCCCTCGTAGAGAGAACCGGGCTGGGTATCTGAAACTTTAGGCGCGAGCGCCACTATTACGCCATAACCCAAAGGGTTGAGGTTATCCCTTAAATACGCGATAAACTCCGCGTAGCTTATGGCGTTTTCACGGCCTAAAAATTCAAAGTCAACATCGACGCCGACAAAACCCTTCGCCTGAATGGTTGTCAGGAGATTTGAGTAAAGCGCCCCCCAAAGCGAGGGAGTGTTGAGAAGATAAGCGGCGTTTTCGGTGGAAAACACATCGTTTTCATCAAGCGACGACAGGTGAAGCACCGGGCTGGTACCGTAAATATGGGCGCGGCGGAGCATTGCCGCGTCGTCAAGGGGAATCAGCTCTCCGCTCCGGGTAAAGCCATATGTAAACGGCATAAGATAGTTCATAAACGGCAGTGAGATGTTAAGCAGATATTCAGAGATAAACGGGTAGGAATAACCGCCGAGCTCATAACCGCCGATTGGTGATTTTTCAATTTGAATTATTATGGTCTGGCCTTCAAAAACTTCGGTTTGCCCTTGGAGAATGAGATTATTGCGATAAAGCCGGTTGAGCGTCACGCCATAGGCTTGGGAAATTGAAAAAAGCGTCTCGCCGGGTTTTACCGTATGGGTGAGAGTTGGCTTTACCACCGCTATCGACTGACCCGTGGCAAGCCTGTTCGGGTCGGTGACCGAATTATTTATTCCCAGCACCTCTACGGAAACTCCGTATTGCCCGGCAATGCTAAAGAGCGTCTCCCCCTGCTCTACTACATGAATTGTCATACCTATGACCATTCCCCTCTATGGTATATATGAGTATAAATTTTTATATTTTAATTCACGTCTTATCTTATAGTTTATGCGGTAAAAATTTTTAGGGTAAAAATAACCCCCCGCGGGCGGGGGGGCTAAGACACAGGGTTTATTATCGGTTAAACAAAACGGAATAGTCAACAAGCAGGGTGAGTTTATAATCGTCTTTATCCGCCACTCCGCCGTTGGGCACATAGGGCGGGGTGTCGTAGAGCGTTAAGGTGAAAATAACCGTCATACCGCTCAGCTCCCCCTCGCCGTCAAACACAAAAGTCATTTTGGCGTCCGTCACCGCCGTATCCCCCCGCTTTGGGTTTTTAAAAGTGGCAAGGGTATATATATCCTCGCCTATTAAGGGGAAGAGAATTTCCCCCGCGTTCTTTAAAAACACGGCGTACCCCTTGCCGCCCGCGGTGACAAGGTCGTCAATTCCTTTAATATATATGTTTGTGTTTTCGGGGAGAAAAGGCTTGACATAAATAATTTGTGTAAAAAAGTCTTTTTCGTCAAGACTTTCGTTTGTCACGCTGCCGTCGATAGTCGTTGACAGCACCCCGTTTTTATATTCCGCTTTAACCCCGTAGGGAGTGCCGAGGAGAGTTTGCGCCAGCACGGAAGATACGCTTTGGGTTTTTTCACCCGGGCCCGGCGGGGAAACGTCATAGTTCCCCTGCGCGAACATAAACGTCTCGCGGCTGTCTTCCAGCAGAATATTAAGCCTGAAAGTAGCGCTGTAAGCGGTATCGCCGTCAAAGAAGTCAAAAGAAGATTTTATTTGCGAAATTATACTCTCGTCCGCGTTATGGTCATACTTTGTTCCGCAGGATGAAAATAAAAACGACAAAGATAAAATCAGGGGAATCAGTCTTTTCATTTTGGAACCGATTTGCCGCTTATCAGTTTTTCAACATTGCTCATTATTGTTGAAACATCCGAATACAGCACATAGAATTCCGAATACATCCCGTTTATTTGGTAAATCACTTTGGTGGACGAAACCCTGTAAAATGAAATATCGGTGTCCTTAAGCTCGGAATGCATCGCGAAGCGGAATATAAGTTTGTCTTCTGAAATTTCGCCGTCCGCGGGAATATACACCCCCGCTCTTTTGCATTCGAGAACAGAGACATACACATAGCGGAAGTTTTGGGTGTCAACAAATCCGCCGTCATACGCCACGGTGTCCATTTTGCCGTTGGAATCGGTGTCCAAAAGCTCAAACAAATAGCTCTTTCCGCCGAAATCCATTTGAATGGTGTCTATTTTATCAATATACATGGTAAACGCCGAGCGGTCGATAATGTCTTCCGGCCGCCACCCGAGATAAGAGGCGGTTGAATGGTTTACTTTAACCACTGTATTTGGCGATATGTTATACACATCCCCGTTATCGTCGGTATAGCTCACGTTGGCAAAGGCGTAGTACCATTTGTCGCCAAGGCTTTCGCCTTGATAAAGAGGGGAAAAATACACATATGACTTGTAATTTTGATATTTGTAATAAATAACCCTCTTTGGGTTGTCAAGCCCGTATTTCGCGAGCGTTGCCTCGTATTCTTCCTCATCGCCGTCAAAAATATTATATTCAATAACCTCGTCGCCCACAAGGGTTGTGATGCCGTACAGGGTTTCGGCAAAAGTAGAGGGGTCGGGCATGGCGTAGTTGGTGCCGGGCTGGATATAACTCTCCGGCGAGAGCATTTTCCATATCCCGCCCACCGCCTCGTTGGGGATAGCGTCTTTGCCGTCGGCATAGATTGTTATCTCGTCAAACACCACATAGCCGCCCTCGGGAGCAGTGATATAAACCCGTATCGCCTTTAGCTGCTTTTCAAAGTTAAAGGAAAGCTCATAAAGCTTATATGACGAGTCCGGCTGGCTGAACGCGTCGGCGTAAGCCACTTCGGTGTAGTCGTCAAGAACGCCGCCCGTGTCTTCGCTTTCTTCTTTCGGGTCATAAGCCTTTATTTTGATTGAAACCGGGAGGACGGCGGAATTCGCCGAATCGCTGACAAGCCCGAACCTAACCGAATAAACCCCTGTATTATACGCGTAGTTGGTGAGATTAAACTGGATAATCATCTCTTTCCCGTCCGAGGATTTTATCCCGGCGAAGGTTTTTTTGTTTTCTGTCCAGTTTGAATAGGCAGTTTTAAGCCTTGTTTTATCGTTTAAGAGACTGTTTGTCTCTTGAGTGTCATAATAAGGCTTAATATTAGGCGAAAGAACCAAATCCTGCCTTTGGGTTATAAAAATATCCTTGCCTTCGTCCTCATACTTTAAAAACACCTCGTTTATGGAGTATGTCTCGTTTACCGAGGGGATAACATAGCCTAAATTTGCCGTAAGCAGCTTGGTGACCGGCCCAAGCACGTCTCCGCTGTAACTTGAGTCAAGTATATAAACAAAGTCTTTGTTATAATATTTCGCGTAATACCCTCCGCCGTACGGCAGGGAATCCCCCAAAAGAATTTTGTGGTAGCTTCCGTCAAGCGTATAAACCTCTATGACCGCCGCGGCTTCGCTTTCGGACTCAAGCCCGTAATCAGCCAGCCCATGGGGGTTCGGCACTTTGCCCAGCGCTAACATATATGTGCAGTTGACAATAAGAGAGGCGAATTTTTCTTTGTCATACTGGCAAAACTCGGCGCCCTCAAAGTAAAAATCCGTTGAGTACGAGCCGTCGTCACCATGCATGCGGTAGGCTTTGTAGGAGCCGTACTCGTTTGTGATGACGAGATAATCCACATTGCCGCGGGTGATATTGGGGTATAAAAAAGGTCTGTTGTTGTTGCTGAGCGTGTCGCCGTCAAGGTCATAGCCTTTCAGCGCCCACTTTAAAAACACCCCTTCGCCGCCGAGGTCTTGCCTGCCGGCAAGGGAAATCACCGCCTCGCCGAAAATCACCTCGCCGTTAAAGGAAAACCTTGTTCCGTTTTCAAGTTTGTTGAAAAAGTCATCCTCGCTGTACGCTAAAGAGCCGCTCTCCCCCCTTATGACGCAATAATCGCCCCCCTCGCCGTAACTGACTTTAATATTAGGAAATTCATAAGCAAAAGTTATGGCGAACGAATATACATAATGGCCGTAGGGGTCTTTTGAGATTGCCTCTTCTCTGTCGCGGAAAGCTATTTCAATTTTTTCATCCACTTGAATAAGCGCGTCAATACAGCCCTGCGAAAGCTGATAATATTTGCTGAGGTCTTCGCCCGGGTCAGTGCTCGGGTTTAACACAATAAAGTAAACCCCAAGCAAGATCGCCGCCGCCGTAAAAATAGCTCCCAGCGCGTAAAGCCTTTTTCTAAGCCCCGTATCTTTATGCCCGGCTTTATTCTTTTTGCCTGTTTCGCCAAACGTCTTAAGGCTTATTTCTTCGTCGCCCGGCTCTTTTAACGCGTCGCCGGAAAAATATTGTCTTTCAAAAAACTCCCGTTCGTCTCTTTCGGCGTCGGGGACGCTTTCGGGCGGCGCGGTTTGGTTTTTATTTTTTTCATCCATGGTATGTTTCTCCTAAATATCGGCGGCAGTTTGACCGCCCGCGGGGAAGGTTTGCGTAACTAACAGTCGCTCTCTTTACTGACGGGTTTATAAATGCCTTCGCTTTAAAAACACCGCCACGCCGATAATAATAATAAGCGAGGGAATGGCGCAGGTGACAAGTATCATAAGCTTTCTGGAAGTGCCGCTTGAGAGGGACAGAGCTGACTTCTCAAAGGTTTTATACCCGATATTAAGCGCCACTCTGTCGGTCGCCATAGCGCGGGTGGCGGCGTACATGATGTCTTTGTTGCCGTAGGCGGTTGTGAGATATTTGTCCGAGGCGAAGTCGGTTGACCCCACAAGCATTACATATTGATATTTGTTGGCGTTATAGTTGAAGTCGTCGTTGGCGTAGGTGTGGAAGGTGGAAATAGCCAGCAGCGGCGCGCCGGGAGCGGGCTCGGTAACTATCGCGCCGTCTTTTTCATAAGTCACCATTGCGGTTGAGTGGGCGAATATCGAAACCTCAACATAAACGTTCCTAAGGCCCGTAAGGTCGGCCTTAAGCTCGACGGCGTTGTTGAATATTGTCCGCACCCCGGCGTCGGAAGCGGTTTTGTGGATATAATACGCCGCGGAGCTGGTGTCGCCCGGGCTGTATACTCCGTAGAGCGCCTCAAACTTTGAGCCGGCGACGGAGTTTGACTCGTCGGTTAGTTTGTGGTTGGGGAGATAGTCAAGCCCCCACTGCTGGGACAAATAGTCGCGGAGGTTGGGGAGGTCGGGGGTGTTCGCGTTTACCAATACTATTAATGAGTTGTATGTCGTCTTATCGGAGAGGTGATCGGAAATTTTGTCTATCTCGCCGTTTTCCCCAAAGGTGAAGTCATAAAGCGGGTTCGACACGACTATTATGCTCACATCCTCGGGAATGTCGTCTTTTTTAAGGTCAAGGGTAACAATGTTTAGGGTCGAAAGGGTGAAAATAGACTCAAGCTGTGAGGAGTGGGATTCGCTGTGCCCTTTTGTAAAAGCCACGGTGATGTTTTCCGCCACCACGCACTGGATAATCGAGGCGGCGTATCGGTTTTCGGCCTGTATCGCGTAAAGGCGTCCGGTCTCCATTGAGGAGGCGTAAAAAGCGTCAAACCCTAACACCCGGTAATAGTTAAGGTTAAGGTTGTTTTGTATTATTATATTTGTCCAGTTAATGGAGGAGAGCTGAACCTGCTGTTTTATTCTGTTGGCGCCGGCGGGGTCGGAGGTGACGTCTATATATTTTACCGTAACCTTGCCTTTGCCGTTTCCGTCGTAAATGCGGGAATATTCTTCGGCTATGTCGCGGACAGACGAGTAATATGTCTTGACTTCACTGTTATACGAGTCATAGTAGTTAAACATATCCCTGTCAGCGCAAAACGTGATGGTTATGTCAAACGTCGAGTATTTGTCGCCCAGCGCCACTTTCAGCGCGTCGTCGGAAGCTTGGCTGACCATGTAGATCTGACTTTTTGTGAGGTCTATTCTAAGGTTATACTTAGCGTCCAAAAAAGAAACAACAAGGTTAAAGCCGATAACAAGCGCTATAAAGACGGCTACAAAAACCACCGCCAAGGCGCCGTATTTGAATTTGTTTGATTTTAGTAAATTTTTTATTTTTCCCATTGTTATAACTCCTTAGGACCAGCGGCGCTTTTCATAAACGCGCACGGTCAAAAACACAAACACCGTTGACAGCGAAAGAAAATAAATGACAGCCGGTATATCAAAATATCCTCCGGTAAAAGGGCTGTAGCGGTCTATGACCGAAAACCACTTTAAAAACACCCGAAAAAACTTAAGCTCGATTTTATTTACCAAAAGGCTGATGAGCAGCATGCTTCCCTCGGCGACGATTGAGGACACCGCCGCGATAAGCTGGTTTTCCGTAAGCGAGGACAAAAACAGCCCCACCGCCACAAAAGCGGCGCCAATGAGAAACAGCCCGAGAATGTTTGAAAGTATTATCGCCGTGTTTGGCGCGCCGTAGATATAAAGCAAGACAAAGTTAAACGAATTTATCGCCAGCGTCCCCGCGAAAATGGTGAGAGAGGCGAGATATTTGGCTATTATCACCCCGGTGAGCGAGACGGGGGAGGTCAAAAGGAGCTGTTCGGTTTTTTGCTTTTTTTCCTCGGAGAGCAGCTTCATGGTCAAAATCGGCAACAGCACCGCGAACACGGCGAGCAAAAGCACAAAATAGGTATACATGCCGCTGTAGGTGTAGTCGCCCGACGAATCGACCTGAAGCACGGTATAGGAAAACAAAATCCCCGACACGGCGAGAAACGCCCCGGCGAAGATATAGCCGATGGGGGTTATAAAATAAGAACGGAGTTCCCGCTTATATATTGCAAACATTTTACTTCGCCCTTTCCGACCGGTCGCCAAGGCTGCGGCCGGGTCTTTTTTGCCTGTCCTTTTTTGCCGAGTCGACAAGCTTTATAAAGATATCCTCAAGGTTTATCTCGTCGCCCTCAAGCCCGATAATGGGGCAGGACGCCTTGGCGAGCGCGTAGAAAATGGGTTTTCTGACGTCAACCCGCTCCTCGCTCTCAATTAAATAGCTTACCGAGTCGGTGTCGCGGCGTCCGAGCTTTTCGGCGTATTTCACCCCCGTGACCGAGCGCAGAATCCCGAGAACCATGTCTTCCGGACCCACCACCTTGGCGACGAGCCGCTTTGAGCCCCCCACCGCGTTTATAAGGTTTTCGGTTTTTTCGTTGGCTATAATTACTCCCTTGTTTATGACCACTATTCTGTCGCAGACCGCCTGAACCTCCGGGAGTATATGGGTTGAGAGGATAATCGTGTGGTTTTTACCCAAATGCCGTATGAGGTTTCGTATTTCAATAATTTGTTTCGGGTCAAGCCCCACCGTCGGTTCGTCGAATATCAGCACCTCCGGGTTACCGATGAGCGCCTGCGCTATTCCCACCCGCTGGCGGTACCCCCTTGAGAGGTTTCGTATCATTCTGCCGTAGACATCGACGATTTTCACCACCTCGCAGATTTCCCGCAGGTGCTGTTTTTTGGGGAGAGTACAGTTTTTAAGCTCATAGCAGAAGTTAAGGTATTCCTTAACCGACATCTCCGGGTAAAGCGGGGGCTGTTCCGGGAGAAAACCAATACGTTTTTTCGCCTCGAGCGGGTTTTCAAGAATATCAATCCCGTTAATTTTGGCGCGGCCGTCCGACGCCGAGAGATAACCGGTTATAATGTTCAGGGTTGTGGATTTTCCCGCCCCGTTGGGGCCCAAAAACCCCATTATCTCGCCCTCTTCTATGTTAAAAGAAACGTTTGAAACGGCCCTTTTATCTCCAAAGTTCTTGCACAGGTTAATTATTTCAACCATAATTATTTAATCTCCTTTAAGCGTTATGCCAAGGTCGCCGAGAAGAGTCCCCGGCACCTCCGACGGGCAGTCGGTCATAAGTTCGCTGGCGTTTTGAACTTTCGGGAAAGCGGTCACGTCTCGTAATGACTTCGCGCCCGCGAGCTGCATTACAAGCCTGTCAAGCCCAAGCCCCATTCCCCCGTGCGGCGGCACGCCGTATTTGAAAGCAAGGGTGAGATAGCCGAACTTCTGCCGCGACTCTTCTTCCGATAACCCAAGCAGCGAGAAAATTTCCTCCTGCAAAACGGGGTCGGTTATTCTGACAGAACCGCTTGAAAGCTCGATTCCGTTATACACAAGGTCATACGCCTTTGCCTTTACCTTTGATTTGTCGGTCTTAAGGTAGCAAGCCGTGCTCTCGAGCGGCGAGGTAAAGGGATGGTGCATGGCAGCCCATTCGCCGCTTTCGGGGTCAAGCTCAAAAAACGGCATCTCAACCACCCAGAAAAGGCTGTGACCCTCTTTTTTTATCCCTAAAGAAGAAGCAAGCTTTGTCCGCAAAAGCCCAAGCACATTGCCAAGCAGCGCTTTGTTTTCTTCCGCGAGTATTATAAGCGCGTCGCCGTCCTCAAGATTTGCCGCGCGGGATACACTGCTTATCTCGTCGCTTGTCAAATGTTTGGCGAGCGGGCCGGAGACTTCCCCGCCCGACATTTTAAGGTAAAAAGCCCCCGCCGCGCCGCAGCCCTTCGCGTATTCGGAAAGCGCGTCGAGCGATTTTCTCGTAAGCTTTTCGCCGCCCTTGGCGTTAATGCATTTTATCCCCCCGCCGCACGACAAGGCTTTGCTAAATGGCGGGAAAGAAGTGTTTTTAAGGGAGTTTGTTATATCCACTATTTCAAGCCCGTACCGCAGGTCGGGCTTGTCGCTGCCAAAGCGGTCTGTCACCTGCTCATAGGTATATCTGGGCAGCGGAAGACTCAGCTCTTCGCCGAGAATCTCGCGAAACAGCCTTGCCATCAGACCCTCGGCTATTTTCATCACGTCTTCCATATCGGCAAAAGACATTTCATAGTCGATTTGGGTAAATTCGGGCTGGCGGTCGGCGCGGAGGTCTTCGTCGCGGAAACAGCGGGCGAGCTGAAAATATCTGTCAAGCCCGGCAACCATCGAGAGCTGCTTATAAAGCTGGGGAGACTGCGGCAGGGCGTAAAAACTGCCCTTGTGAATCCGCGAGGGGACGAGATAGTCCCGCGCCCCCTCCGGGGTGGACTTTATAAGCATGGGAGTTTCAATTTCGATAAACCCGTTTTTATCAAAATAATCCCTTATAATTTTTGTTATCTCATAGCGAAGCTTTAAATTTTTAGTTAAAACCGGACGCCTTAGGTCGAGGTACCTGTACTTTAGGCGGATATCCTCGCTTGTGGAGGTGTCGTCGGTAATCTCAAAGGGAGGGGTTTCGCTTTTTGCGAGAATTTTAAGGTTTGTCACGGCGATTTCCACGTTACCCGTGGGAATGTTCGGGTTTTTAGACGAGCGTTCCCTGACAACGCCCTCCGCGAACAGCACATATTCGCCCCGTACAAGCTCTGCCTTGCCAAAAACATCGGCTTTGGTTTGGCTGTCAAAGGCAAGCTGAACAACCCCCGCGCGGTCGCGGAGGTCAATAAAGATAAGCCCCCCCAAGTCGCGCTGACGCTGGCACCAGCCGCAGACGGCAACTGTGCGGCCAATCTCGTTCTCGTTTATTTCGCCGGAATAATGCGTTCTCCGCGATTCCCCTAATAGCTCAACCATATATTTCCCTTTCAGTTTCTCCATTAAAATAATTTGACTTTGATTTATGATTTATTGACTATTTTTAATATTTCCCCCGCGTCAAGGCTTACGGAAAAAGTCTCTCCGCTCCGCAGGTTTTTAACCTCAAGGCTTTGCTTTGCGATTTCTTCTTCCCCGATGACGGCGGCAAAATCAAAAAGGCGTTTGTCGGCGTATTTAAGCTGAGCCTTTACCGAACGCCCCATAAGGTCGCTCTCGCAAACGGCGCCGGCCGCTTTTAGCGACTCGCGAATCGACATGGCCGCAAGCCCGGCTTTTTCGCCGATGTGGGCGATATAAACAGATGGTACAGTTGATTTCCCGGCGAGGTCTACCCTTTCCGATTCCGCCGCGAGAAGAAGCCGGGAGACCCCCAGCGCAAAGCCGATCCCCGGCGTTTCCGGCCCGCCGAGTTCCCCCAAAAGGCCGTCATAACGCCCGCCCCCGCCAAGCGCCGACTGGGCGCCTATGCCGTGGTGGACAAACTCAAACACAACTCCGTTGTAGTAGTCAAGCCCTCTCACGCATTTTGGGTCTTCTTTATATTTTACCCCTGTTTCCTTAAGCAAAGCTTTAAGTTTTGTGTAGTCACTCAAACATTCCCCGCATAGGAAGTCGGTAATAACCGGGGCGGATTTCGCAACCTCGGCGCAGCTTTCGTTCTTGCAGTCGAGTATTCGCAGCGGGTTTGACCCAAGTCTTCCTACGCAAACGGGGCAGAGCAAGCTTTTATGGGCGGAAAAATACTCCACCAGCTCTCTTTTATAATCGGCGCGGCAGGTCTTGCAACCGATTGAGTTTATGTGGAGCGAATAATTTCCAAGCCCTATTCCCGAGATAACCGAATCGGCTAATAATATAAGCTCGGCGTCGGATTCGGGAAGGCTTGTCCCGAACAGCTCGCAGCCGAACTGAGAAAATTCGCGGCTTCTCCCCGCCTGAGGTTTTTCATAGCGGAAAAAGTTGGCGATATAAAATAATTTTAAAGGAAGCGCCCCCGCGTAAAGGCCGTTTTCCACCACGGAGCGGCAAACGCACGCCGTGCCCTCGGGTCTTAGCGTCAGCGATCTCCCGTCCTTGTCAGAAAACGTATACATTTCTTTTTGCACGATATCGGTTGAAGAACCCACGCCTCTTGAAAAAAGCTCGGTGGACTCAAAAGTGGGGAAACGGATTTCGTCATAGCCGCTTAAAACCGCTTTTTGGCGGCAGATTTCTTCGATATTCCGCCATGACACACTGTCGGGCGGGAGGATATCGCTTGTCCCCCTTGGTTTTTTAATGGAGGGCATCAGCGTTTTTTCTCCTTTTTAATTTTAATATTTTGACGCCAATCGAGGTCGCCGCGGTCAAGCGCGAAGACAAGCGCCTCCGCCGTGGCGATATTCGTCGCCACGGGTATGTTATACATGTCGCAAAGGCGGATAAGGTTCATTTCGGTTTCGAGATACTCGTTTTCCTTGCCCGGATCGCCGAAATAAATAAGAAGATCGACTTCGTTATATGTGATCCGCGACGCTATCTGGTCGCTCCCCCCCCGCGAACCCGTCAAAAGTTTTTCTATTTTAAGGCCGGTGGCCTCGCTTATATACTTTGCGGTTATGGCCGTGGCGCATATGTGGTGGCGGGAGAGTATGCCGCAGTAGGCCATACAGAACTCTGTTATGAGCTGCTTTTTCGTGTCGCTTGATATAATGGCGATTTCCATGCTTCTTCCCTCTTTTCTTGGCTTTTTTCGCGGGCTTTACCGGCGGTTTGCCGGTTTTGTGTTTTAGAAAATTATACGCTGTTAACGGTGCATATTTAACTTATTTTAAATATAACATAAAATTAACCGCGTTGCTTTGACAAAAAGTTAATTTTTCGGTATATATCGTGTTTTTTTCTTTGGATTTAAAACATCGTTTAAAAGCCTTATATTTTTCCCGGTTACGCGGCAGGCTATGTTATAGACGGCAACCTCATAGGGAGAGGCCTTTTTGTCGGCGGTGCCGAAAGCCGCCACGCCCGATTCTTGGTCGATAACCGCGTTCTGGTCAAAGGGTATTACCCCCAAAAGCCGTATTTCCGACAAGCGGATGAGTTCATACAGCGAGGGGAGGGCGTTTTCTTTGGCGAACTCGGGTCTGAAACAGTTTACTATAAGCCGAATGTTCTTAAAGCCGATCTCCCGCAGCCGCATACCCGTTTTTTCGGCGGCGCGGATAGAGAGCGACTGGTGGAGCGAAACCACAAGGGCGGAGTCGGACACGGCGGCGAAATCGAGATAATAAGGGGATTCCTCTGCCGAGGAGTCGATGATTATGTAGTCGTATCTCTCTCTTAAGCGGTTGAAAAGGCTTATATAACGGTTAAACGGCGGGAGGGTGCCGGGTTTTATCACAGGAGCCGCCAAAAAAAACAGGTCGCCTACGGTTTCGCTGGGAATTATCGCTTCGTCGGCATCGCACTTACCGTTTATAACGTCGTTTATGTCATAGACAAAGCCGCTCTCAAGCCCCAGCGCCATGTCAAGACAGCGCATGCCGAAATCCCCGTCCACGGCAAGCACTTTGTTACCCATTTTGGCAAGAACCGCGGAGAGGTTGGCGGCGAGCGTGGTTTTACCTACCCCGCCTTTAAATGACGTTACAAAAATAACGCGCCCCAAAACCATCCCCCTTTTTTCTTCCATACCCGCGCGCCCGCAAGGCTGACTCTGCGTCGGGGTATATTTGTTTGGCGTCGCATTATATATTATCATTTAATAAGTAATTTGTCAAGAATTTGTACCCTTCGCGGCATATGGGTTTTTTTGTTGTTTTGCCCATATTAACGGGTTTATTCCGCCAAACTCATCGAAAACCATACGTCAAGCGGTTTTTGTGTCTGTATGAGTGTAAAATTTTTATTTCCGCCTTGAAAAAGAATAGCCGCCGTGATATACTAAACTTCGGAGAAACACGCGTCAAGGCCATGCCGGCCGGGGATTTAGCGGAGCCCTGTCGCCCGCAATCCGCTACAGCGGGGGTTAATATGCCGGCTAAGGGGCTTGTCTGTGCGGCCGCGCCTCGGCTAGGCTGTTGAGAAACGGGTCTTGCGCGATTGCCGCCCGCGAACCATGTCAGGTGAGGAATCAAGCAGCATTAAACGGATCCGGTGATGCGCCGCGAGGGCGCCTGTTTTGAGGCCGAATCAGGCTACCGCGCATAGTCAAGTCACAAGGCCGGAAGCATGGCCTTGACGCGTGTTTCTCTTTTTTTATTTTTATTTTTATTTATTTTCAAAAGGCGGCTGATTTATGTACAAGGCTTTATACAGAAAATACCGCCCCAAAACTTTTTCCGATATGGTGGGGCAGGAGCATGTCCGCGCCGTGCTCTTAAGGCAGTGCGGGACGGGCAAGACGACCCACGCCTATATCTTCAGCGGCACAAGGGGCACGGGCAAGACGACGTCGGCGAAAATTCTC